>WBZY01000023.1_pt1 | contig 226756 bp, 207 predicted proteins | sample 5204191 | NCBI WGS metagenome assembly WBZY01 (sample SAMN12344363, study PRJNA552823) | activated sludge metagenome | biome: Activated sludge suspended growth; feature: Anammox Sidestream; material: Wastewater; isolation source: activated sludge from anammox sidestream of wastewater treatment...
GTTGGAAATGTCAACACTCAAAATCTTTCCAAGATTAGTATAATTGATTACATCGAGTTCTCACGAAAGTGGATTTTAAATGTTTTATCAGTTCTTGATAAAGATTCATCGCTTTATATCTGGCTTGGTGCGGATCAGAATGATGGATTTCAGCCATTACCGGAATTTATGATAATGATGAGAGAGTTTAATGAATTGAACGCGAGAAGTTTTATTACGATGAGAAACCAAAGAGGTTATGGAACACAAAAAAACTGGATGTCTGTCAGACAGGAACTTCTCTATTACACAAAAGGCAATCCTCATTTCAAAGTTATTTATACTGATATTCCAAAAATTCTCGGTGGTTATTATAAAAAAGTTAATGGCAAAGTAGTTGACAATTTTGAACGAAGTAAATCTGGCTTTATTCGTCCGGGAAATGTCTGGGTTGATATTCAGCAAGTATTTTACAGAATGGAAGAAAATGTTCCCGGTGCGTATGCTCAAAAACCGTTGAAATCTATTTCAAGAATAATCGAAGCAAGCAGCAAAAAAAATAATCTTGTTGCGGATTTTTTCAGTCACAGTGGTGTAACTCTTCTTGCATCTGAAATTCTTAATCGAAAATGTTATGCGATGGAAATTGATCCTCTGTTCGCTGAACTTTCCATTCGACGACTCGAACATTACCGCAAAACAAAGAAAACAGGATGGCAGTGGAATAATCCGTTTCCGGAAATCGAAATTTAAAAGTAAAAAATTTTGAAATTTTCCTTTTGTCTTAGTAAGCTGTTGAAAGAATGCAAATTTTTCCGCTCATCTTAATTTGGATTAGCATTCAAAAATTGTTAGGTTTAAACTATTAACACTAAAAGAAAGGAAAAAAAATGAAAAATTATTTCTTCTTACTGTTGAGTGTTCTTCTTTTGACCCTTAATGGTCTTCTTTATTCGCAAACCTCGCCTTGGGAAAATATCAGTACTCTGATTCCTGGTGATAGCTTAAATAAATTGTCAGATGTTATCGTAGTGGATCGCTGGACAAGTTACGTTTCTTCCAGTTCGGTATCAGAAGTTTACAGAAGTTATTTCTGGGCTGGATCTTGGGAAACAATTCAAACACCGTCACCAATTACAGCACTTTATTTTTTGTATTATTCTTTCGGATTTATTTGTGGTACCGATAGTAACCTTTATCAAACAACTGACGAGGGCCAAAGCTGGGATTATCTTGGATCAATGGGTGACCAGATCAATGACATCGCTTTCGGATACTACATTTATAATTCGAAAGGATATGTTTGTGGAAACAATGGAACCATCGGAATAATAGAAGATACAAATTTAGTGGTGATACAAAGTGGATATTCAACAAATTTTGTTAAAATAAGTTTTCCATATAATGAAGAGAAAGTCTGGCTTGTTGGTGATTCTTCAGTTTATCTTTATGATGGATTTACATTTTCTAAACAATTTACTTCGAATGTTAAATTGAATTCCATATACTTTTGGAATCAATATTACGGCTTAATAGTCGGAAATTCTGGTTACATCGCTAAAACAACTGATGGCGGAATTACATGGATTCAAAAACAAAATCCTGATCCGATTAATAGAAATTTAAACGATGTTTATCTTGTCAGTTACTTTGGTTTCACAGTTGGAGATAACGGATTGATCATGAAAACGACTGACGCAGGAGAAACATGGATACTTGATACAGGTCAACTTACAACAAATGATTTATTTCGTGTTCATATTTCTGGCGGAGGTGTTGAATGGGGGCCCGGGTTAGCAGTTGGTAAAAATAAAACTGCCTTAGTTTATCCAATTGTTGTTTCCGTTGATGACAAACCAGGACCAGCAAATATTTTTTATTTATATCAGAATTATCCAAATCCATTTAATCCATCTACAACATTATCATTTTTCATTGGTGAACAGTCATTTGTTAGGCTAAAAGTCTATGATGTTTTGGGAAATGAAATAGTAACACTCGTGAATGAAGAAAAACAATCGGGCAAATATGAAATTGAGTTCAGCGCAACTGACTTACCAGGCCGATCAGGCTCGGCTTTGACGAGCGGAATCTATTTTTATCAACTTCAAATTGGCTCCTTCACTCAAATCAGGAAAATGGTTTATCTCAGGTAATTTGTTTATACTCCTGCAGTATTTTAGCCGCAGAGATAACTCAACTTTTCATTTGAACTTTCTATTCATTACGGTAGTTTTACACGTCAAATAAATCCGGAAAATCACTGATGAAAAAATTTATATACTCAATCTTTGTATTCACTTCAATAATATTTTTTTATTCCTGCAATACAGAAACACTCGAAACCAAAGGATCACCGGAATATTTAAACGAAATTAAAAAATGGGATCAGCATAGAATTGAAAGACTGAAAGCAGATGATGGCTGGTTGAATCTTGTTGGAAGAACATGGCTTCATCGTGGAGAAAATAAATTCGGCTCTGCAAAAAATAACGATGTTGTTATTGAATCAGATAAAGTCCCTGATTATATGGGTGTTTTTGTTTTTGAAGATTCAACTGTTACGATGAAAGTAAATGATGGAGTTGAAATTTTATTAAATGGAAAACCAGTAAAAGAAATGTTAATGATTGGTGATACAAAAAAAGATATGACTGTTTTTCAATACGGATCGATAAAATGGAATTTGATTGTTCGTGATACTCTGTACGGAATTCGTTTCCGTGATCTTGAATCTGAAGCAGTAAAAAACTTTAACGGAATCGAACGATTTCCGGTCAATGAAGATTGGAGAATAACTGCTGATTTCGAAGTTTACAATCCACCGAAGAAAATTGAAGTTCCAAATGTTTTAGGACAAATTGATGAAGAACTTTCGCCCGGAGCCGTTGTATTTACAAAAGACAATCAATCTTACAAACTAGATGCAATTGATGCGGGTGACAGATTTTGGCTGATATTTGCTGATGGTACGAGCGGGGAAGAAACTTACGGCGGCGGAAGATTTTTATACACGGATAGTAAAACTGATTCAACCGGAAAAGTAATCGTTGATTTCAACAAAGCATATAATCCGCCTTGTGTATTGACAAAGTACGCAACCTGTCCGCTTCCTCCAAAACAAAATTATATTAAGTTAAAAGTTACTGCGGGCGAAAAGATGTACGGAGAAAATCACTGAGAGTAGTATTGAGTAAATAGAAAGAAGTAGTGAGATAAATTCTATTACTATCAGTATTTCAACTAATTGTTCATCAGATTTTTATTCGCTTCTCTCTGTGATTAATTTATCAATTAGTGGTTTTACTCTTTCCCAAAAACGGATAGCAGTCCGTGAGTTAAAGATTCCGGTGGACCTGCAAGATGCGAAGAGCCATCAAATACTTTTGCTTCGAGCTTGACTCCGGAATATTTTCTTTCCTGCATCTGTGTTACCAGATTATCAATCGGATTAAAATATTTCTCATCAGGTTCTTCACTTCCAACTGAAATAAAAATATTTATCTTTTTATCCAAAATTTTATCGGGCGAATTTTCTTCATACTTGAAAATCGAATATTCATCCCAGGATAAACTTGGACTTCCGAGAATGTATCTGCTGAAAATTTCCGGTTTGGTAAAAAGTGAATATAACCCAAACAACCCGCCAATCGAGTATCCATTTATTGTTCTATCGCCTGGAACTGTTCTGTAGTTCGAATCTATAAGAGGAATTAATTCTTCTTCAAGAAAACTTAAAAAGTTTTCTGCTCCGTTAGCACTTGTTGGTCTATAATCTCGCTTCCGTTTTTCTCCTGCTGATTTATCTATCGACCCATAACCTATTCCGACAATAATCAACTCAGGAATATTGTCTCCAATCTGAAGATAACGTGCTATGCTTGCAGCCATTCCGAATGCAATGTCACCATCAAGAACATAAAGCACAGGATATTTCTGCTCGCTCAATGAATAATTATCCGGAAGGCTAACCAAAATCCGGAATGTGTCATTTACTGATTCTGAATATATGTTTTGTTCGGTTGTATTGTAAAGGAAAGAACTTCGATTACCGATTTCTCCCGATATTGTTTGAGAGTTCAGTTGATAAACCGGTAACCATGATAAAACAATCAATATTGAAATAATTGAGAGCTGCTTCATTATTAACTCCGTGATGATAAAACTTTTTTACAGTCAGACAAAATCTAACGGAAAGAATTACTCTAAAACCATTGTAACGGAAAATTTTTGCATTTTCATTTATTATTATGCCTTTGATAGTTATGTTTATTGGGTATAAAAATTGATTCCTTAGTTATTTGGTGCTTGTTCTTTAACCAATACAAACTTATAAAGAATATTTTACTTTAAAGGTGCAATAATGAATCGTTTAACAATGCTGATCATAATCCTATATTCAGGAGTTGCTTTCTCACAAAGCTTTTCCTCTCCTGTTATAAATCCCTACAATCTTGATAACGCCAATGCTTTAAATAGTCCTTCATTTGTAGATATAGATGACGATGGAGATTACGATTGCTTTGCCGGACTTGGCAACGGTTTCACTGCTTACTATAAGAATAACGGAACAATCAGTTCACCTGCATTTGCAATCTGGTACTGGAATGCCTTCGGAATTTTCGATGTCGGGAATAGTGCAAAACCAGCCTTTGCAGACATTGATGATGACGGTGACTACGATCTTTATATGGGTGAAGCAGGTTTCAGGATAGTATTTTTAAGAAATTCAAGTTCCTCAAACCCAAACTTTACATACATCTCCGATAATCCGGCTGGAATTTCAGGATTGGGCAGCAATGTGGCTCCTGTTTTCGTAGATATTGATGATGACGGTGACTTTGATTTGTTCACAGGTCAGCTTGATGGAAATATTTTATTCTTCAGAAATATCGGAACAAGGTTTATTCCTTCATGGGCTAATTCTATTAACAATCCTTTCGGATTGAATGATGTGGGTTCAAGATCCAAACCTGCTTTTTGTGACATTGATAAAGATGATGACTATGATATTTTTATTGGTAATGAAAGTGGTGACATTATCTTCTTCCGAAATACCGGAACAAAGACTACTCCATCTTTTGGAGTTTCGCTGACAAATCCATTTGGATTATCTAATGTTGTTTCGAACGCAACACCAACTTTTGTTGATATTGATAACGATGAGAAAGAAGATTTGTTTGTTGGATCTGGAAATGGTGACACATATTATTTCAAAAACATTACTGTTGTAAGTGTTGATGAAGAACAGAATTCTTCATTCGTAGAAGTTAAAGCTTATCCAAATCCGGTTAATAATATTTTAAGTATTAGAGGAAGTTACATTGATCTTGATCAGACAGAGCTTTCAGTTTATTCAATTCTTGGAGAGAAACTTAATCTCAGCATAACAAAAAACGGATCAAATGCATCAATAAATTTTTCGGAATTGACTGCAGGAATTTATATTCTCGTCATTCGAAACGAAGCGGTTAATTATACTACAAAAATTATTAAGACCGGTGGAGGTTTTTAACGAGTAAACTCTGATTGTAATTTTAAATACAAATTACAGAGTCGTTCCATCAAGGATGAACTGAGCGACTATTGGCAATCCGTTTTCTATTTTTTCGGTCTCAATGTTCTTCCTGTAAAACGAATAAAACTCATTATCAGTTAACAACTTCTTTATTATACCAGGCAGATTATTAATTTTTGGCTCATAGATTCCAAGTTTTTTTTCAACAAGGTAATCAACATTTCCCTGTTCCTGTTCCCAGATGTAATCATTAACAACGGGAATTTTTTTTAGATTTAAAATCTCCATGATTGTCGATGCGCCGCATTTCGTCAACACCACGTCTGAAACACTAATCAGTTCATAAATGAAATCAACATAGCCGTAAATTCTTAAATGTGCTGCCTGATATTTTTCTTTCAGTTTTTCAGAACCTTTTTTCAATGCTTCATTTTTACCGCAGACAATCCCTATTTCGTAATCAGGTTTTGAAGCAAGAATCTCTTCAAGAATTTTTTCTCCTTTTGGAATACCATCACCACCTCCAAGAATCAAAAGCATTTTTTTTCGCGGATCGTATTCAAATTTCTTTTTTAATATAATAACCTGATCTTCCGAAACAAGCTTTGAGAATTTTTCATCAATTACAAAGGGAAACATCTGTACATTATATCCTCGTTTTTTGCTCAGAACTTTTTCTTTTAAATCATCACTGAATACGATAAAATTCTGTTTCTTTCTGAGGAACCACATTGGATGTGGAGTAAACGGATCAGTGATTACTGTTTCAACTTTTATGGAAAGGTTTTTCTTCCTGAGAATTCGATAAATCGGGATGATAAGAAAGAAATGGAAGATGACAATTTTATCAGGCTTTTCATTGTCTATTGTTTCTTCAAGATATTTAATCATGAACGGGGCAAGCAAATTACAGCTTATTCTCGCTATCAAAGGAATTTTATTAAATGCATAAAGAAATTCGAAAAACCACTTGCCCGTGTACTGCAGCATCCGGTAACCATCTTCAATTGTGTACTGAACCCATCTCGGTGTTTTTTCAAAGCCATAAATTAATTTTGGTTCGGCAGTGTCTGAATAATATTTATTCATAAAATTGAATATCGCACGTGCGGGAGCCAGATGACCTCCGCCGGTTTTAAGATATACAAATAAATATTTTTGTTTTTTAATCAATTCAATTACCGTAATACAGGGTGAGTTTCTTTATCAAGAAATCCTTTTTCGAGAACTTGTTTGATTTTAAATGTGCCAAGCTTCCGTGCTTTTAAAAATCCGTCCCACGCTGATTCAGCAAGAGTTCCCCTGTTGAGCAGATCGAACAACCATTGGTCAGTATATTCGGAAGTTTCCTGATTGAATGCTGCCTGAATTTCTCTCAACCATTTTCTATTGAATTTTTCCTGCGACCCGATGATTGGACTCATTATAATTGGAATACCGAGAGCACAATAAAAAGACAATTCGCTTGGTTTTGTCCATAATATATCAGTTGTGTGCAATGCTTCGTTAAACAAATCAAAATAATCGTGTAAAGAATCAGAGTAAATTACTTTTATGCGATTGCTTTCAGGATCTATTTTATTTTTAATATCATTGAAGTAATTGAAAACTTCTTTTCTGATTCCTGCAACCAGGTTCAAATTTACTTCGCCAGCTTTTATTTTTTCTTTAAGACTTACTGCCATCTTTCCTCCAATTTCCTTTTGCGCACCTGCACCACCGACAGCATAAGTAATAGTAAGTTTTCGTTCATTCTTAAAAACACAATTTTCTTTTCCAAGAAAATATTCTACATTCATTCCGTGTCTTGTCCTGAATTTTCCTTTCGGATCAAGATAAAACAATCTTTGTGCAAGATCTTTTTTCAAAACAGAAAGATTTTCATCACCAAGTAATTCTGTTGGCAAAGGAAATCCTGTCAGGTGAATTCTTTCTTCCGGAACACCGTAGGCTTTTAATCTTTGTGCTGATTTTCCACAGGGCGCAAAGTATTCTATTCTGCTTTCCCAGGGATCTTTCGCAACCCAGACACGATTTATATCCGCGTCACAAATTATACAGAATATCTTGTTGAATCCTTTTTTATCAGCGGCTACTGCGGATGCATAAAACGAAGTGATCAATGGAAGATTCCTGGTTGAAGTTTTATCAATCATTCCTTTACAGAGACCCTTTTTAATTAATGATTCCAGAAGGTTAACCTGAAAAGTGCTGCTCGATAAATTTCTCAGCGGATAAAATGATGGGATTCTCATCAGCGAATCCAGCATAGAAAATAGCGGAGGACCCACTAAAGGAATACTCTTTGCTCTCGAAAAAAATTCGTAAGCATTCAAAAGTCTTTTCCAGAGTTTCTGCTCGGCTTTTGAAACAGCTTCGGAAGAACCAACTGTAATAATTCCATGTTCAGCAATATCTCTTAAGGGATAAACTGCCCGCTGATGTCCGTAGCCCATATCAGCAGAAACAACCCAAGCTTTATTTACTGTATCGTTCATTAATTTATTCAAAATCAGAGAAGAAATTTTTCTTGCTTAAAAATAGGTAATAAAAGGAATCAATGCCTAAAGCACCAAAGCAAATAATCGAGAAATGAGGGTAATATATTGTTCTGTTGAAAACTAATCAGCCATTCATAAACAACAACTGCAAGAAATAAAGCAATGCCAATAAAAATCTTAATGTTTCGTCCACGATAGTTTTCCTTATTATTATATTTCACTATTAGAAAACTATTATGCAGACATTAACTTCATATTAAGCAAATGTTAAGTTTTAGTTAAGAACGGATTTCATTTTTATACAATATCATTGAATGTTAATGAAATTATTTGCTGATATACTACTCAGAGAAATTAGTTTCAAAGTGATGTTGTCATCACGAGCAGAGCGAAGTGATCTTTATTCGTTTGTAAAAACAAAAAGATTACTTCGGTCATTCTTCCCTCGTAATGACTGTATTTATAATTTTGATGTAACCCTTGTTGGTGGAGCATTTTGAAAAACCCATACAGCGGATTAAAAAATATTCCTAAAAATATCTGGATGCTTGCTGCAGCGACTCTGATCAACAGATCAGGCACGATGGTTTTGCCGTTCATTGCACTGTATGCTAACCAGATACTTAAAGTTTCTAAAGCCGATGCGGGATTGGTGCTTGCTGTTTATGGCGTTGGCGCTTTTATCTCAGCTCCATTTTCAGGAAAACTAAGTGATAAAATCGGTACAATGAGACAGATGAAAATATCATTGTTTGCTACCGGTTCTTTTCTCTTTCTTTATTCTTTTATAACTGACTTTATTTTATTTCTATCACTGACTTTCATCTGGGCAATTCTTAGCGAAGCTTTCCGTCCCGCAAGTATGGCTTTCATCTCCGATGAAGTTACATCCGATAGAAGGAAAACTGCTTTTGCACTTCAGCGGCTGGCAATAAATCTTGGGATGAGTATTGGTCCAGTGATCGGAGGAATATTAAGCACGATAAATTTTCACCTGTTGTTTTATATAAATGCTCTTTCATCGCTTGCGGCAGGAACATTCCTTACTTTTTCACATTTTGAAAAACACGAAACAACAGAGCAGGAAACACAAACAGTTGAAAAAAACATTGCTCACAAAAAAGTAAATGTGCTAAAAGACAGAAGATTAATTTATTTCCTGCTTGCATTAATTCCGGTTGAGATTGTTTTCTTCCAGCATATTGGCGCTTTACCACTCTTCATTGTTACTGAACTTGGTTTTTCGAATGCAGTGTTTGGATTTCTTTCTGCTGTAAATACTGTGCTGATAATTTTTATTGAAGTGCCTCTTAATGACTCGATGAGAAATTGGGATGATAAAAAAGCTTTGTCGCTTGGTGCGCTTTTGTGTGGTGTTGGTTTTGGTTTAATGGCTTTCACAAATACAATTCCTCCTATTGTTGTCTTAATTGTTATCTGGACATTCGGCGAAATGATTTTCTTTCCATCATCCGGTGAGTATGTTGCTAAGATAGCTCCTGAAAAACAACGCGGCGAGTATATGGGTTATTTCCAGATGTCATTCAGCTTTGCGTTTATGGTTGGTCCGTGGCTTGGAACAACTGTTCTTGATCTTTACGGTACGTTTAATCTCTGGATTGGTTGTCTTGTGTTTGGTTTGATTTCTACCCTGATGATGTTACAAATAAAAAAATAGCACACTACTTTTAGTGAGGATTGGTATTCAGCGAAAATATTAGCGACAAGTTTGTATGTGCTGTTTTATTAATATTCAATTTTCAAAGCGAATTATCATTAAGAGACAAGAGACAACTAAAATTGAATTTAATTTTATCAAATTGCTGGTATAGTTGTTGGCTCAACACTGGAAACTAACACAATTGGGAGGTCAAAATGCTGCTGGTTTATACTATGATCCTTATAGGTCTTTCCATCACATTGTATCTCAAAATTAAAGCCATACGGTAGAGATACAATTAAGTTTTGTTTAATTAGTTATGTTGACCTATGATTTATTTGGAGAGAAAAATTTTTAAAGTTCAAATATTATGATGACATCCGCAAAAAAGCCCTGAAACGATCAGGGCTTTTTGATTCATAATTATATAAGTCACTCTTTCAAAGAGATATTTTCAGCAGATTTCGGTTTCCTTCTTTTGGTCAGAATGAAAGCAACTATTGCAATTATTACAATTGCAATAACCACGTAAATCCACCAGTTGGATGGATATAATGCATTCTTCCACTCACCTATTTTACTTTCCATTTTGTTCTTATTTTCATCGGTGAGCATTTTATTTTCAACAAGGTAAGTCATCCAAACCGGCTGGATTGTTTTAAACCAGGTGCTGTCAGCAAACTGAGCATAAATTCTTTTTGATTCTTCTTCGCTTTTAACTCCAAGATTTTTCAATTCGTCATCAATGAAAGTTTCAACTGAAGCCGTAAAATCTTCACCGTTCCGGAAACTCCTCAGTTCAATTCCATTCAAAGAAAATTCTTCGTTAATCGATTCCCAGGCTTCCTGTCTAACGGCTGCATTCCACTCATTAAACAAATCATCAATCTGCTTTAACTCTTCTGATTTTTTATCATTATCAGCATAAACCTCAACAAGCCGGACTCCAACTTTCTGCCACTTGTTAATAAAATCTTTCTGCTGTTCTTTTATTTCTTTAAGATCGTCTGGCTTTAGTGACGTCGCTTTTATAAACTTTATATTATCTCTGATAGTTGTTTTGACATTGTTCAAAACATTGTCCCTCTGCTCCTGGCTTGCAACTTCGCTTTTATCTTCTGTTGAGAAAACATCTTTATCGCGCATGGTGGGCGGCATCAAGCTATCAATCATAGCAAGAACAAGATTGTCACGTTCGTGAATTGACTCGCGAAGTTCAACAACTAATTTTTCGAGTTTCTTGATAGTTTTCGCATCTTTATCTCTCTGTGCTTCGAGTCGTTGTACTTGTGAAAGAAGTTCGTTATTTCTCTGGTTGAGTACTTCAACCTGCTGTTTAAGCTCTCCGACTTCAGTTTGTAAAACATCAATCGTTGAAAAATCTCCTTGCCTTAACAAGTATGCTTTATTCAGTTTATCAATTGATTCATCAAATTTATCGGGATAGAGACTTTTATCGAGTAAATCTTTGTGAACAAGATAGTTACTGTTGAGAGTTGATATTTTGTCTGCAACCGGCTGAAGTTCCTGAAGTGAGGTTGCATCCTTAATACTTTTTTCGATTGCTGAATATTCAGCTTTAAAATTATCTACTATCTCTCTGTCTGATTGAGCATTTGAAATATTTATTACTCCAGTAAAGAAAAATAAAACTAAAACGAGATTGAAATATTTTCTGATCATTTTGAACCTCCTTCAACTCCTTTGTATGTAAGATTCATTTTGTTAGTTCCGTCAGCGAGTTCGATGTAAGGATCCCTCTGATTAAATGCGGGTGTTTGAAGACCAAACTCGGAAATGAAAATTTTATTTTCTAAAACAAGCTTCCCTTCATCTGTATTAAAAACATAAACATTCTTGAAGTTACTGGATGTCATATAATAGAATCCCTGGTTATCTCTTATTAGCCGGATATCCTTGCCTTTGTAAGATAGTGAATCCTGAAACTCCTCAAAGAACATTCCGACTGTATTAACTTCGAGTGAGTATCTGTCGTCTGAAATAGTTCCGTTCTCGTCAACGGGTAAAACAGACTCAAGCGGCCAGGAAAAATTTGCAGGCTGCAAAGTTAGTACGGAACAGCCAGCAAATAATGAGAAAAGGATTGAGGAAACAATTAGTAATTGCTTCATATATTCTCCCAAAAATTGTTTGTTATAAATCTGTATTAAAGTGCTGAGGAAAAAATAAGAAGAATTTTCCTTCATTTTATTATAAAGAATTATACCCTGATTTTATCAACATGAATCCAGTTCTAGTCTTAGTTGGTAAGAAAAAGTAAAAATGGGTGATGTAATATCTAACAAAAAAGCGATTCAAATGAATCGCCTTTTAAGAAAATATTTGTTTGTGGTTTATCTTCTTCCACCTCTGCCACCACCACCACGAGCACCACCGGCACCACGACCGCCTCCGCCGCCTTTTCTATCTTTTGGCGGACGAGCTTCATTAACTACCAGTTTCTTTCCCTTCAGCTCAAAGGTGTTGAGTGTTTCAATAGCTTTCATTGCTTCTGCCTGTCCGGGCATTTCAACAAATCCAAATCCTCTCGATTCTTGTGTAAACATATCGCGGATTACTTTCGCACTGCTAACCTTACCATACTGCGAAAAAAGCTCATTGAGGTCATCTTCTTTAACGTCAGATGAAAGATTGCCTACGTAAATGTTCATTTTGAACTCCTTAAAAAAATAAAAAAAATTGTCAGGCGATTATTATTTACAGCCTGATACATGTCTTTGTAAAAAGAGATAAAGCTGGAATTTGAAGAAATGCTGTATCTTTATTTTATGCGGACATTCAAAGTTAGAATAAATAAATAGTTTTTACAAGTGAATTATATTTTAGTAAGGGTATCATTTGCATACTTTACAATCAATCTGATTCCCGGGCGATTAGTTATGTAGTACCAAATCCATTCAGCCATAACTCTAAGCTTGTTTCTAAAACCAATAAGATATAAAATATGAATGAATGACCACGCAAGCCAAGCAATTAAACCCCAGAGCTTCACGCCTTTAACAACTCCAACGGCTTTGGCTTTCCCTATAGTTGCCATTGTTCCCTTATCATTGTATTTGAACTTTTTTCTCGATTTTCCTGATAGATTCCGCGAGATAATTTTCGCGACGTATTTTCCTTGCTGCATTGCCACAGGTGCAATCGCAGGAAAAAATTCATCTTTTTCATTTTTAAATGAAGCAGCATCACCAATAACAAAAATGTTTTCATCTTCCTTTATGCTAAGATCATTACGGACAATTGCTCTTCCGGTTTTGTCTGTTTCGGTCCCTAAAGTTTTAATCAGCGGTGATGCCTGGTTTCCTGCTGCCCAGAGAACATTGCTTGATTCAATAAATCTGTCACCAACTTTTATTCCCCGTTCATTTATTTCAGAAACCTTTTCATTTAATATTACCTCAACCCGAAGCTTTTTTAAATCTTCTAATGCATGAGAAGAAAGTTTATCCGGATAGCTGGGAAGAATTTTTGGCAGTGCTTCAATTAAATATACTTCCGTCATCGAGGTAGTAATGTTCCTGAAATCATGAATAATATTATCGATCACTATTTCTGAAATTGCGCCTGCAAGTTCAACACCGGTTGGTCCGCCACCAATAATTACAAAGTTGAGATACTTTTGTCTCATTACCGGATCGGATTCTTTTTCTGCTGTTTCAAGTGAAAGAAGAATCATTTCTCTTATTTTCAAAGCATCATTCATTGTTTTCAATCCCGGTGCGAATTTTTCCCAATCATCTTTTCCGAAGTATGAATGATTTGATCCGGTTGCAATTATGAGATAATCAAATTCAAGTTCGGAACCATTAAACATTACTTTCTTCTTCTCTTTGTCTATTAACTTAACTTCGCCGAGCAGAACTTCAACGTTTTTAAATTCACTAAAAACTGAACGGATGGGGATTGCAATATCAGCCGGAGATAAAGCAGTAGTTGCTACCTGGTAGAGAAGTGGTTGGAACACGAAATGATTTGTTTTGTCGATTATAGTAATGTCCAAATCGAACCTGGAAAGAATTTTTGCGGCAGTCAGACCACCGAAACCTGCACCAACTATAATAACCTTTTTCATAATATTTGAACCTCCTGATACAAATTTAATAATTTGCAGGAGGTTAACTGTTGAGCAAAGTCACATAAAAAATATGCCGTCAAAAAGACGGCTGTGAATTAACCATTGTTGCAGATTAATTTTAAAAATTTTATTAATCAGACTTCCGTGAAGTCTTCTTCACTATCATAATAGAAATGAAATTTTTTCAATTTAGGCAAATTTTCTTTCAGTTCTTTTTCAAACTCTTCCATTTGCTTTTTGAATTCTTCATCATTCCATTTGAACTTATAGATTTTTGATTTGTTTTCATCAAGTTCTTTTTCCAACTCTTTCATTTCTTCATTAAATTCTTCGCTATCAAAATGATGGAACTGGAAATTCTCCTTTAGTTCGGGAAGATTTTTTTTCAATTCCTCAAGTTCTTTATTCAGTTCATCAAAATTAAAATCAAACTCATCTCCAACGATCCTCGGCATTTGGAAACTGAATTTCTTTTCTCCAAATCTCATTTCATCAAGCTGACTATAAACTTTATCTTTGTAATCATCCAGAAGATCATCAGGAATTTGTTTTCCGTTTTTATAAATTGAAATTATTTTGTCACCATCAAAATTAACTTCCCAATGAATTTTTCCTTCATCAACAGTTTCATAAAATGAAAGATATTTTTGTGAATCTTTTTTTAATGAATCGCCCGGAGTTTCCGCATATAAAATTGAGTTAAAAATAAAAAGCAGAACTACTGCAGAAAAGTTGGTGGATAGGCTATAAAGTTTTCGCAATTGTATAAAATTTTTCATTTTTTATTATCCTTTCTTTTAGTTAGTTATTTTCTAAAAATTACTTTACTAAATATTGAGACGCCACACGAACTCAAGTGTTTCATAAAAAATTAAATACTTAAATAAAAAGCTGCGAATACTGATATTCGGCAAATAACCTGTTCAGTTGGATAAAATTTGGTTACAGATATCCTTTCAAATTAAACTATAATTCACAACAAGTATCAACTTGCATTTACATACCACATAAGTATAATTTTTGTTTCTGATTGATGATAATTGCTGCTAATCACTCTATATTTGTATGATAGTTTTTAATCAATAGTTAGAGGAAAGAATGAAAAAATTATTTTATCTTTTGTCCGCATTAGTAATCTTTTCACAGTTTACAGTTAATGCTCAGGATAAAGGTTTCGGACTTGGAATTATTTTAGGAGAACCCACCGGTGTCAGTGCAAAACTCTGGACAAGCAGCGAAAATTCTTTCGATTTTGCAGCAGCCTGGTCATTTCAAGGTGATGGACATTTATTACTTCAGGCAGATTATGTGTGGCATATCTTTCGTCTGATTCCAGTTGAATCAGGTAAGCTGCCGTTTTATGTTGGAGTTGGTGGTCGTGTGGTATTCGCAGAAGTTGATGCAGTTATCGGAGTAAGAGTTCCATTAGGTTTGGATTATATGTTTTCAAATGCACCGGTAGATATTTTTGTGGAACTTGTTCCTATTCTCGATCTTGCACCATCAACAGATTTTGATTTTAATGGTGGAATTGGTGCAAGATATTGGTTTAACTAGTCAATATTAATTCAGTCAATATTTATTTTGAAGGCAGAATTTCCCTGCCTTTTTTATTTCCAGAAACCATACTTTTTTATGTGTCGATAAGCCATATAACCAACTGCCCCGGCTTGCACAGCTCCCAAAACATAACGCATCATATCGAATTCTGAATCACGAAGATATTGTTGATACAATGGTGCAGTGAAGAAAGTATTTACTTCATTAAAATTTGAATAAGAATTATTTGAAATTAATAATTCTGTTCTTAGCCAGATGTTAGATGGGTTTTCTTCAAATAATATTTCATCAGACACATCGTTAAAAAGTGGTTCTATAAAAAACTCATTAAGGTCATACTGATATTCAACCGGTGGGATAATACCCTGATATCTATAAAGCGAATCACTTTTATTTATCAATTCTTTTTCCTGCTGTGATAAACAATATTCAGCGAACAAAAAGATAAAAATTAAAATCAGAGGCGAATAATATTTTTGTGTCATATCTGATATTAATAACTTTCAACTATTTTTTTGAATGACCTATTTTAATTCCTTTAGTTTTCAAATATGAAATTATGGAATCGAAGCAATTATCATCTTCGCCAAGATATTCGGACGGACAAATTCCTTTTCTACTATAGTTCTTTTCGAGCACATATCTTGCTGCTGCACAGCAGGTAAACCCTGTTGTTCTCGCCATCGATGAATTTTCTTCTTTGGGATCATACTCATCAAAAATAAAATAATGGTGAGAATTTTTTCTGCCGTTTTGATTTCCTTCAATTAAAATATCAAGTACAGTAAAATCTCTTTCACCTTTTATTGGTGACCAGAATGGAAAAAGTAATTTTGCGGTCAGATCAATCGGCTTAATTTTTTTATTTTTTATTTCAATTTCGTCTTCGCCAAATAATCCAACTTCTCTGAAAATTTTCATCAGTTCAATATGTCCGGGATATCGCATTGTCTTTTCAACCATATTCGGAATCTTCATCGTCTTCAGTAATGATCTCAATCCATCTGTATTGAACGCTTCAAGTTTTCCAACCCTTGCAAAATTAATAATTTCAGAATCTGATAATGCTTCTTTTTCAACTATCTTTCCATCAACAACTAATCTTGCCGGACGAGTATATTCTGCAATCACATCAATTGGAGAAAAGAATGCTTTGTATTCGAAAGGCCATTTGCGTTTGTAAGGAAGCCCTCCAACCAGGCATTTATAATTTGATATTTTCATTTTCTGGTTGTGATAACCAAGAATGATATTTGCTAATCCCGGTGCAACCCCACAATCAACTATTGCAGTTACATTTTTTTTCTTTGCAAGATTATCCAGCAGAAATTGATCTTCGGGAAAGAAAGAAATATCAACAACATTTTTACCTGCATTGATGATTGACTTCAATGATTTGAATCCCATAAAACCCGGAAGTGCACAAATTACAAGATCACAATTCTTAATCACTTTTTTAATTTCAGAATCTGAGGAAAGATTTGCTTTGATCTTTTTTATTTTTTTGTCCTTAAGATTTTTCAGCGGCGTTATATTTGAATCAACAGCAGTGACTTGATAATCTTTGGAAAGTTCGAGAGCAATTGTTCTTCCTACTAATCCGGCACCGAGAACTACTATTTTTTTCATATTACCTTTCTAAAATCCCAATATACAAGCTCCAAATAACAAATAAGCACCAAAAACAAAATTCAAAATTCCAAACGAATTCAAGAATGTCTGAAGAATTGAAATTTGAATATTGAAATTTGTTTGTAAATTGTTTTTTAGTATTTGGAATTTGAATCTCGCATTTTCTTCTTGATTTATGCGCTATACTTTATTTTTACTCTGTATTTTCCCCAAAACCCTCTTCACAGAAACAACAACTGCTTCTTTAGTAAAACCATATTCTTTAAAAATAATTTCGTAAGGAGCCGAAGCACCAAATTTTTCTATGCTGATTGCTTCACCGAAATCACCAATATATTTCTCCCACCCTTGCTTTACACCAGCCTCGATTGAAATTCTTGCTTTAACAGATTTTGGAAAAACTGATTCTTTATACTCTCCTGATTGTGCTTCAAATATTTCCCAGCTTGGAAAGCTTACAACTCTTGTCTTAATTCCTTCAGATTGAAGTGCATTAAATGCTTCAAGTGCAAGCGATACTTCAGAACCAGAAGCCATCAAAATTACTTCGGGATTTTTTTCTGATTGATTAAGTACGTATGCACCTTTCGATAAATTTTCCGCTGTTGCAAATTTTGTTCTATCAATCACCGGAATTTTTTGCCGCGTTAAAGCGATTGCAACAGGACTTCCTTTATGTCCGATTGCAAATTTCCATGCTTCAACCGTTTCATTTGCATCTGCAGGTCTGATAACAATTAATTTCGGAATTGCCCGCAGTGAAGCCAGATGTTCAATCGGCTGATGCGTCGGACCATCCTCTCCAAGTCCGACACTGTCGTGAGTATAAATATAAATTGGACGAACACCTGAAAGTGATGCAAGCCGAATTGATGGTCGCATATAATCAGAAAAAATCAGAAATGTTCCGCCATACGGAATTAATCCACCGTAAATAGCCATTCCATTTAAAACTCCGCCCATTCCGTGTTCACGAATTCCAAAATGAAAATTTCTACCGGCTCTGTTCTCTGCCGAGAAGTTTGATGAATTATTTATGTATGTATCGTTAGATGGATGGAGATCAGCCGAACCGCCAATTAGTGTAGGAAGATACTCAACAATAGAATTGATTACTTTTCCCGAAGCACTTCTGGTAGCAATTTTCTCCGAATAGTTTGTGTATGCCGGAAGAGCATTAATCCAGAGATCACCAAAATCATAATTGAATACTTTTACAAATTGTTCGGCAGCATTCGGATATTTTTTCTTATAAGTTTCAAAAAGCTTATTCCATTCATCTTCGTAATTGCTGAAATTATTTTTCAACTGATTGAAATGATCACTCACTTCATCGGGTATATAAAAAAATTTATCTTCCCACCATCCAAGATTCTTTTTTGTTAATTTAACTTCAGCTTCTCCAAGCGGTGAACCGTGAGCAGAAGCTGAGTCCTGTTTGTTCGGGCTGCCAAACCCTATATTTGTTTTTGTAATAATTAATGTTGGTTTGTTCTTTTCTTTCTGAGCTTCTTCTACTGCTTTATCAATTTGTGAAATATCATTTACATCATTGACAGTTAAAACCTGCCAGTGGTAAGCTTCAAATCTTTTTTTAATATCTTCTGAAAATGCAAGACTTGTTTTCCCGTCAATTGTGATTCCATTATCATCATAAAAGAAAATTAATTTACTCAGCTTCAAATGTCCGGCAAGTGATGCGGCTTCGTGAGAAATTCCTTCCATCAGATCACCATCGCTGCAAATTCCGTAAATAAAATGATCAAGAATTTTTATTTCCGGTTTATTAAAAAGTGATGCAAGGTATTCTTGTGCAATTGCCATCCCGACAGCATTTGAAAAACCTTGTCCGAGCGGACCGGTTGTTGTTTCTACTCCTTCTGTTAATCCAAATTCTGGATGTCCGGGAGTAATGCTCTTCCATTGACGGAAACTTTTCAAATCATTCATTGAAATTTTGTATCCGCAAAGATGAAGAATTGAATACAACAACATACTTCCGTGTCCGGCAGAGAGAATAAATCTGTCGCGGTTCAACCAATGTGAGTTTGCAGGGTTGTGCTTCATATATTTTGTATAAAGTCGATATGCAATTGGTGCGCAGCCCATCGGCATTCCGGGATGACCGGAGTTAGCTTTCTGAACAGCATCAACAGCAAGGAAGCGAATAGTATTAATTGATAATTGATTAATATCTTTATTTGACATTTGTTACTCCTTGATCGCTAAAAAAATGTAAAGTTAGATGAAGGTGTTCGAAATATATAGCATTAGAAAAGTTCATCGTAATCATCTCAAAGCAGTGCTTAACTTGAATGTAAAATTACGGCTTATTTGCAGGAATTAAAATTGAATTTATTTATAAATCTGGTTTTTAAAATCTTTCTGACTAATTCCAACCTTCGTTTTTGAACAGTCTTGAAAGATTTGGTGGATTTCCCTCCAAAGGAGTCCCTTTGAGAAAATCCAAGTCTGTTTACATTTATTTTTAGATACTTCTGAAAAATTCTATTTTGTCATATTGAACGACCTGTCTGCCGGCAAGGCAGGAGTGGAATATCTTGTTTTTAAATTAACAAGAGACTCTTCATCCGGCAGCTACCGGATTCAGAGTGACATATCAATAACAATTCTGAAGTCTCTAATAATTAGTTAAGGATTTGAAGTTTAAATTCTTTGGGACTTACGCCTACTTCTTTCTTAAACAATCTGGAAAAGTATGGCGGATTTTCCTCCAAAGGAGTCCCTTTGAGAAAATCCAAGTTGATTTGTATTTATTAATAATCAGTTAAGAATTTGAAGTTTAAATTCTTTGGGACTTACGCCTACTTCTTTCTTAAACAATCTGGAAAAGTATGGTGGGTTTTCTTCCAAAGGAGTCCCTTTGGGAAAATCCAAGTTGATTTGTATTTATTAATAATCAGTTAAGAATTTGATGTTTAAATTCTTTGGGACTTACGCCTACTTCTTTCTTAAACAATCTGGAAAAGTATGGCGGATTTTCAAATCCTAATCGATAAGCAATCTCTGAAATGCTTTGTTCACCTGTAACGAGCATGTTCTTAGCTTCAGAGATTACATAAAGATGGATAAGTTCTAATGCTGTCTTACCAGTTTCCTGCTTCAATAAATCGCTTAAGTATTTTGGCGAGATATTAAGTTGTGAAGCAATAAAATTCACTGTTGGTAATCCTTTTCCTTCTGCTTCTCCTTTATCAAAATATAAATTCAGGTTCTCATTAAATTTTGTTATTGTTTTTCCAATCAATGGCTTCCGGTCAATGAATTGTCTTTTATAAAATCGCTGTGCGTACTTCAAAAGAGAATCAAGATGAGAGAGAATAATTGATTTACTAAACTCATCAGGATTGTTGTGGTACTCTGTTTCCATTTTATGAAACAACGTCCACATAATTTCTTTTTCTCTCGGCGAAAGATGAAGTGCTTCATTAATTTCGTAATCGAAAAAACTGTACTTCTTAATTTCTGTAAACAAAGGATGCCCGATCAAAAAATCCTCATGAATATGCAGAATAAATCCTTTCTCAGCAAACTCAAGACCGCGTACAAAAAGCTTTTGATTTGGTTTTATGAAAAACATATGACCTTTATTATGGTCATATTTTGTATTGCCATACAATATTTCCCCAGCTTTTACTTTTTTAAAGCCGATTATGTAGAATTCGCAAGCAAACTCCATGTTCTTTTCCAGAATTGATTTTCTTTCAAGTTCATTTAAACTGAATAAAGGATGTTCCGGTGGCGGAAATCCTTCCATCTCATCAAATTCACTTATACTTTTAAAGTGTTTCATATTTCACCTAAATATTTAAATACAAAATTAATTATCTATACTTATTAATTCATATGTTCTGCTTCCAAGCCCTAACTTTTCGCCATGTTCCAGAGTATGCACAGCATTTTTTTCTTCCATACGTTTAATTAAATCATGTCCGTCATGAGCTTTATAAACCAGATCTACACAAGCTTGATCTAAAGCAATCGGGTCAAGTGATGCGAGAATTCCAATATCACCCATAGTAGGATCTTTTGGATTTGAAGAACAGTCACAATCAATGGATAATTTATTCATCACATTTATGTACACAATTTTATCTCCTAAACTTAACATAATAGCTCCTGCTGCTTCAGCCATTGATTCGAGAAAATTATCCTGTGGTGTTGTAAATGCTTTACCAAAATCATTTAAATCATCTGTAAGCCCTGCAGTATGAATCCACATTTTTCCGCTTGCTGAAGCAATACCAATAGACATATTTTTTATTGCTCCTCCAAAACCTCCCATAGCATGTCCTTTAAAATGTGAAAGTATTATGTATGAATCATATTTCGTAAAGTGAGAGCCAACAAAATCTTCTTTTATGTTAACGCCTTGTTCAAATGGCAACGAAATGGAACCTTCTTCATCCATAATATCTACTGGTGCGATTGCTGTAAAGCCGTGCTCTTCAGCTACTTTTTTATGGTCTTCAGTATTTGCACGTTTACCCGGATAAGCGGTATTACATTCTACTATTGTTCCATTTACTGACTGGACTAAATTCTTGATCAGATTGGGCGAAAGAAAATTATTTCCACCTGGTTCACCTGTACTTATTTTAACAGCAACTTTCCCGGGTAAATTATGGTTCAATGCTTTGTATATAGCTATCAGTCCATCGGAAGTAATGTCCCTTGTCATGTATACAATTGGTTTTGCACTGATATCAGTTTTTTGTTGTGCACTGCAAATACCAACAGATGAAATTACAACAAAAAATCCTAGAAATATTGTTTGAATATATTTATACATTCTACTTCCCCTTATATAATTAATGATTAGGAGTTTTCTAATAATTAGCATTAAATAAGCTTTTATTTAATAATACAAAAATAAACTTCTTAAAAGTTCTCTGAAACTTATTATGGTTCAGGTTTATTTATTCCCAAATTCTGTTTTCTATATTTATCCGGATTATTAATAATTTCCGAAACAAATGCAGCGATACTTTTACGTGAAATTATACTTCCTTTTTCTGGTTCACCTTTATGTGTTATTTCATAATCAATTTCATCATTACCTGCCTGACCGGCAGGCAGGTTTGTAAACCAGGTTGGACGCAGAATTGTGTAATCAAGATCTGATGCTTCGATAATATCAGCCAATGCTCTGTAAGGTGCTAACACAGGTTTTAACGGTGTTACATAAATACCTATGGAACTAGTGGCGATTATTCTTTTCACACCTGTTTCGTTCATTGCTTTAACAATATTTGTTGTCATCTTTCCTAAATCACCGGCAAGATTAACATAAACAATATCCTGTCCCTGAATTGCATCTTTCAAAGTATTGTAATTCAAAACATCACCCTCAACTACAGTACATCCAGACACATCCAAATCATGCAATCTTTTTTTGTTCCTTAAAAACAAAGTAAGGTGAATATCATTTTCTGTTTTAAGTTTTTCGATTACATATTTTGCCAGATTTCCACTGGCACCGAGTATAATTATCTTTTTCATATTTGTTAAAATGTTGCTGCATCGATTACAAATCTGTAACGAGCTTCTTTGTTAATAACTTTTTTCCAGGCATCACTAATTTCTTCAGCTTTGATAATTTGAATTTGAGGATGAATATTGTTATCAGCACAATAGTGAATAACCTCTTGTGTTTCTGGTATCCCGCCTATAAGTGAAGCATTAACGTTTACACGAGAAACAGCTAAAGCAAAATAGTTGAACTTCTCTTGAAAAGCGGCCGGCATTCCTACTTGTGTAAAAAATCCATTGGGCTTTACAACTGATGTATAAGAAGCAATATCATAGTTCACAGGAATTGTTGAAATCATATAATCTAATTTGCCTTTATAGGGAGATAATTTTGAAATATCCTTTACTACAATTGCTTCTTTAGCTCCAAACGCCAAAATATCATTTACTTTTTCCGGAGATGTTGTAAAGGCATATACTTCGGCACCTTTAGACACAGCTAATTTTATAGCCAAATGTCCCAATCCACCAATTCCTGCCACGCCCACTTTATCTCCTATTTTGAAATTAGCGTTCATCAATGGAGAATATGTAGTAATACCAGCACAAAGCAATGGTGCAGCTTCCTGAAAACTGATATGATCTGGTATATGAACTGCAAAGTGATCTCTCACAACAATGTTAGTTGAATATCCACCTTGAGTAATTCCTGAAGGCGATGTTTTATCAGGATATCCGTAGGTAAAAAGTGTTTTACCATTTTCGCATAATTGTTCTTCACCGTGTTTGCAGTTGTCGCATTCCATACAGCTATCTACCATACAACCAACACCGGCTCTATCGCCAACTTTGAATTTTGTTACGTTACTACCAACAGCAGAGACAATCCCAACTATCTCATGTCCCGGAACTTGCGGATACTGTTGTGGTCCCCAATCTCCTTTCATCTGGTGAATATCGGAATGACAGATGCTCGCATATTTAATATCAATTAAAATATCATTATCACCGACTGGTCTTCGCTCAAACTCCCAGGGACTCAAAATACCTGAAGTATCAGTTGCTGCATAACCTTTAGACTTAATATTTTCTATCATACTCACTTCTCCATTAGCTTGTTTGCCAAATGCAGTAGATCCGGCAATCATAATTCCTGTTCCAACAACAGCGGATTGCTGAATAAATTTTCTTCTTGAAATGTTATTTGGGCTTTCCATTTTATGTACTCCTAAAAAAGTTTTTTAATCTTTTGGAATTATTTTGATTGTTGCAGAACGTGCTCGTTTACTAATCATCGAACTGAGATAAGAACTTCCTTTGTACTTCTTACTATAGGCAATATCTATGTTATCATTTGTTGACTCTTCAACCGGTTTAAATGTAACTTCTTTTGTAAAACCTGCTGCTTTAATTCTTCCTGCTTTTTGTTTCAATGCAGATTTATACCAACTTGAATTTTCTCCATTGTAGGCTCGCACAAAGAGATCTTCACCAACAACTACAGACCAAATCCATGTTGGTGTCCCATATGTTTTTCCATCTTCACGAAAAGGTGCGATGTGCAAATCGTCAGTTTCACTTATTTTTTTTAATTCATCTTTAGTCCATTCAGCCATTTTCAAAATTCCTTGCTTTATAAATTTCTATACTCTTCGTCTGTTACTGCTTCCATCCATTTAACAATTCCCTTTTCTGTATTTGGAACAATATAGATGTGTGTCATACTGCTGTCTCTTGATGCACCATGCCAGTGAATGACATCAGGCGGACATTTAACAACATCACCTTTTCTGATAATTTCTATCGGCTCACCTTTAATCTGGTGATAACCAACTCCATCAGTAACAAGTAAAATTTGTCCGGCAGGATGCGAATGCCAATTAGATCGTGCACCCACTTCAAAAGTTACACTGCCTACGGAAGTTGTGAATATAGAATCATCAGCAACCAAACTTTTATTCCAGGCTTTCCCTGTAAAATATTCTGAGGGCACTAAATCACCCTTTGCAAAAATTGCATTCTGATTTTCTGATTTATCATCGGGCATATTTTTAATCTCCGTTTTATTGCAATTAAAATTTAATATTGCTATAAGAGCAATAGCTGTAATCAATATAATTTTCATACTACCAATTTTCATTTTTTAGATTGATGATTAAAATTAACAAGTGAAATATACTATAGCTATACTGTCAGCACGTATACAAAAGGCGGGAAGATTGATACAGAATGCGGTTTAGTTTTGCTTACCAGTTTTACTGTTGAACAGCGTAGCTGTTATTTTTGTTTACTCTCAGTACATAAAGTCCTATAAGACCGGAAATCAATAAGAGCACTATTCCTATTGAAAGAATGATTTTGAAATTCAAGAAGTCTGCGAGATAACCCCAAGCACCAGCCATTATGGCTCCACCAAGCGCCAGGGCAATTGAGATGTTGGAAAATATTTTCGAATAGTCTTTTGTGCCAAAAACTGTTCGTACCAATAAAGCAGTCTCCACCGTAACACCAGCATAAGCCCATCCGAATAAAAATCCACCAATGGTCATCCATATCATTCCTGCTGTTCCCAGTAGCAGAAATACAAATCCTAAAATTCCTAAACCTGTTGAAGTAAGCACCCCTGCCAGCGAGCTTCTATCATTGATTGAACCCAAAAGAACTTTACCAATGGTAACCCCAAGCATAATAGCCGAAGCCACAAATGCTGATTGTTCTACACTAAAGCCAACGCTGATAACGTAGGTGGGTAAAAACAAATTGAGCGTAGAAACGGCAATCATAAAAAAGGCGAAAACCAGTAAGACGTAAAAGACATAAAGTGGCAGCATTGCTACTGAAATCTCAGGCTTGACAATGAGTAGAACGCCCACCAGCAAAGTGAATATACCAAATACTAAATTCCAGCCCCAACTATCAATTTCATTGCGATTAGAAATAGAAAAAACAATTTCACCTATACCGGATACCAGAAAAGTAATACTAAAAATAACAGATAAGGCAAGATACGATTCCAGGGGTGATGCGAATGTGTATATCCCCGTTGCTATGAACAGTAAGCCGCTAATGAGGTGTAGATACCAATGCTTAACGGAATTATTGATAATTTTTAAGAATGAAGTTTTCATAGTTAAGAGTTTTTAATGATGCTTTGATAATATATGATTGAAGGTATGCATAAAAAACGGTTAGGAATATTGTTTTAATGTTTAAAATTTTATCGTTCTATAATTTGCACTGGCCCAACAAGAACACCTGTACAATGGTTTTCTCCTTGAACCGAAACTGCAGGTATTGTTTGTTTACAGCTTCGCCAATAAATCCATAGTATCTGCTTGATTCAATCCCAAAGGCTTTTGGATCTTTGGGTAATTTTATTTCTTCTTTTGCAAGGTTCCTCCATCTTTTATTCGCACCGCTTTTGCCTCAAACATATTCATCAACGAACCTTTCAGGTTGTCGTCATCTACTTTATTCAGCATCACGGAGACGTCATAACCTTGTGAAGAAAAGAACAACTCAACACCGTCTTTACTTTCTATGATTTTGGTAAATGGAACCGGTTTGGTTTTTCCACTTGGGTCGGTCATTTCGCCTGTGAGCTTACTATCCTTTCTGCTTAACGCAAAATGAGATACTGCATCGCCATTGGGAGTTCCAACAAAAGTCAATTCCCATTTGCCTGCGTAAAAATCATTGATGGATGAATAAACCTCTGAAGATTCGGGTTGTTTACTTCTTTCCAGCTTACTTTCTGCAACCGAATTTTCAAAATCTTTCGGCAGCAGTACGTTATGTACCTTCTCTACCACCCGGTCCTCAGTCAATGAAAATTGTTGCTGAAATTGAAAATTCTTGCTTGACGATCCAACCTTAACGGTATAAGCTCCTTTCTCTGCTACCCAAGCCGACTGATTGGCATCAAATGAAGTGAGGTCCCGGGCATTGAGTGTAAAGGTTATAGTCTGTTGTTCGCCCGGCTTTAATAGTCTGGTTTTGGCGAATGCCCGCAACTCTTCCGAAGGTTTATCCAGTTTTGTAGCGGGTGCGCTGAGATAGAGTTGAACCACACTTTTACCGGCTATTTTACCCGTATTGGTAACGGTAACGGTGGCTGTGATATTGGTGTCAAATTGTTGTTTGCTCAATTTCAAATCCGAAAATTTAAAATCGGTATAACTCAAACCGTATCCAAATTCGTAAGCGGCTTTTTTGTTTTCCTTGTTATAATCACGATAGCCTACATAAATGCCCTCTTCATACACAGAGGTGGACGGAACACCTAAGGGAAAGCCCGGAAAGGAAGAAGCCGAAGACACGTCTTCATACTTCATGGGGAAAGTCATCGGCAACTTTCCGGAAGGATTTACCTTGCCGCTTACAATGTCGGCAATGGCGTTACCGATTTCTTGTCCGCCCTGCCATGCCAATAGAATGGCATCGGCTTTATCCCGCCAGCTTGCTGTTTCTACCACACCGCCAACGTTCAAGATGATGATAAATGGAACGTTTTGCTGTTTGCTTATGGACGAAAGTGAACTGATGAGTTGTAGTTCTGTATCGTTCAGGTTGAAATCATCTTCAATTTTTCTATCGGCTGCTTCGCCCGCATTCCGCCCAAGGGTAAATACAATGGCGTTCATTCCTTGGGCCATCGAAGTAAGCTCCGATAGGGAAAAAGTAATTTCTGGCACCATCCGGGGTTTACCCAGGATAATTTTAGGTGGGGGAAACTTTTTAAGATCTTCAGCAGCGTGTTTTGTATATCGCTGAGCAAGTTTGTTGTCCAATTGATACCCGGCATTTTTCAAACCATCAAAAGTAGATATCGTATAAGCCTCATGCACATCTCCACTACCGGTACCCCCGATAATAGGCGCATACGATGCAGTTCCTAAAAGAAGTATTTTTTTATCGACTGAAAGAGGAAGTGTTTTCTTTTCATTTTTCAGCAAAACCATTCCTTCTGCTGCAGCTTGTCTGGCAATGAGAGCATTGGTTTTTAAGTCCGGTTTATTACTATAAGCGTAGCCATTCATTGTTGGCAACTGCGACATCACGGTTAAAATACGGGTAACGCTCAAGTCCAATAACTTTTCATCAAGCTCTCCCTTTTTCACAGCATCTACTATTTGTTGGGCTTGCTTCGGAGTGCCTGGCATCACCAGATCATTCCCTGAACGGATTTGCGCAACAGGGTCTTTGCCACCATACCAGTCAGACATCACATAACCACCAAATCCCCACTCATCTCTTAAAATGGTAGTCAGCAAATCATAGCTTTCAGGGGTATAAGTACCATTGAGTTTATTGTAGCTGCTCATTATGGTGAAGGGTTTAGTTTCTTTAACCACAATTTCGAAAGCCCGTAAGTACATTTCTCTGAGCGTTCGTACATCTACAACTGCATTTACATTATTCCGGTTACTTTCCTGATTGTTGGCAGCAAAATGTTTAGCAGAAACGGCAATGCCATTAGATTGCAGCCCTTTTGTAATGGCTGCGGCTATCTTCCCGGTCAGCAAGGGGTCTTCTGAATAGTATTCAAAATTCCGTCCGTTGAGTGGGTCTCGTTGCAGATTCATACCGGGGGCGAGAATGACATCAATGCCATATTCTTTCACCTCGCGTCCAAATGCTTTGCCCAGTTTGTTTACCAAATCCACATCCCACGAAGAAGCCAACAGCGTACCTACAGGCCAGGCGGTTGCGAAATATGATTTGTTCTTTTCATCATTCCGATAGGCATCTATACGTACGCCAGCGGGACCATCGGCAACGGTCATGGTAGGAATCTTTAATCGGAGAATGCCTTTTATGGTACCGGCAGCACCTTTCACCTCACCGTAAGACAAGCCCACAACAGGAGCTGTGTTTTCCGTTTCCATTCCACCGCCTATTACAAAGTGGGCTTTCTCCTCAAGCGTCATGGCTTTTACAAGCTCATGAATAGCATTTGAATCAAGGTGGTTATTTCCCATTTTATTTATAGTTTGTACATTAGATGTATTGATAAACACTAATGCTAACAGGCTCGACATAAAACATTTAAGTACCATAAGAGCGCCCTTTTGATTGAATGTGAATTTTATAAACAAATCAATAAATACATTATTTCTGAATACACATCCACCTATTATTTTCTTTAAAACCTCCAGTACAAAATGTTGCCATGCAGCTTCTCAAACTTTTGATTATTTAAGTTTGGTCAGTCATAAAATTTACATTAATTGTTGTTAACAACAAACTCTCCTTCATAGAGATACGGAGCGGTTCTGTTCCTGAGTTAGCACTTGCTCGAAACTGCATCCTGGAGATGTGGAGCCTGTTTGCCAAACTCTAAGAAAGCGGGAAGCACAGTGTACAAACAGGAACCATCTATGAGCAGTTTGCCTCCAGCAAAGGGAAGTACAGTTTTACGCTGATAGATTAATATCACCCCAAAATACCTGAACCATCTTTGCAAAACACATTCAGGCGTTACCGCATCGGAATGGATACAACGTCATGTCCGTGAACGCATCATTATTCTGCTGCAAAGCAAACGTTTCAACATATCGGAGATTGCCGATGAAATGGAATTTAGCAGCCGGTCGTTTTTTACGAGGTATGTGAAGAAGCTGTTGGGTGTTACGCCCAGTGAGTATAGGGCGAGGTTGAGTTAAATTTTTACTGTTGGGCAGAGGAACTATTGCTTTTGCTTACTCTCAACGCATAAAATCCAATTAATCCTGAAATGATTAAAAGCACGATACCTGTTGACAGTATGATTTCGAAATTCAAAAAATCTGCGAGATAACCCCAAGCACCAGCCATTATGGCTCCGCCAAGCGCCAGGGCAATTGAGATGTTGGAAAATATTTTCGAATAGTCTTTTGTGCCAAAAACTGTTCGTACCAATAAAGCAGTCTCCACCGTAACACCAGCATAAGCCCATCCGAATAAAAATCCACCAATAGTCATCCATGCCATTCCTTCTTTTCCCATTAACAGAAATATAAAACCTAAAATTCCTAAACCTGTTGAAGTAAGCACCCCTGCCAGCGAGCTTCTATCATTGATTGAACCCAAAGCAACTTTACCAATGGTAACCCCGAGCATAATGGCTGAAGCGACAAATGCTGATTGTTCTACACTAAAGCCAACGCTGGTAACATAAGTGGGCAAAAATAAATTGAGGGTAGAAACTGCAATCATAAAAAAGGCAAAAACCAGTAAGACGTAAAAGACAGGTGATTTAATGGCAACAGTATAATCCATTCCGGTTTTTTGAACTTCCGCAGTTTCGGCTTTTTCTCCAAAAGACTTCACACCTTTATCCGATGGATAATTTCTCAACAGGATACCGAGTAAAGGGGTAACCACCGCAAGAATGAGGATGCCGAATATTAAATAAGAGTTTCTCCAGCCGTAGGTTTCAATTAAATATCCACCAAAAGGATTGAACAGCACACCGCCAATGCCCGAAGCTGCGCTACATAATCCAATAAAAAAACCAACTCTTGTATTGAACCAGCGATTGATTAAAACAGGATAACTCAGGTAAAGAAGAAATGCCAATGCAATACCGATAACCGCACCTGCAATATAAAAATGCCAGACTGATGTAAACTGCGTCATTGCCAGATATACCAACCCAATAACACCTGAACAAATCGTGAGCAACCACCTTGCGCTGTATTTGTCCATCATTTTTCCGGCAACGGAAAGCATCAAAAACGAACAGGCATATACAAAAGTCATATACAATCCGAAATTACCTTTTGAAACGCCAAGGTCGGTACTTACTGGTGTATAAAAAATTCCGGCACAACTCATTACCAAACCAATAATGACACCCATTATCAGACAGCAACAAAAGACGATGATGTAGCCGTAATGAAATTTAAAAGAATTTGCTATAGCCATAGTTTTATTTTTTTTCGGGTTGAAGGGGTCCGTAGAAATAAGAAGCCGTTGCACCACCGTCAATTAAAAAATCTGAACCGGTGATAAACGCTCCTTTGTCGGACAACAACAACACAGCCACATTTGCTACTTCATCAGCCATTCCGGGACGACCCGCAGGACATTTTGCAAACATATTTTTGTAGAAATCGCCTCTAGGTCCGTTGATTTCGTCCAATGCCAATGGCGTAATAATGATACCCGGAGAAATAGAATTTACCCTTGCGTTTCTTTCACCCCATTTTACCGCTTCAGCCATTACTCTTTTTACATTGCAACGCTTTGCCATTTGGTAAGCATGTAAAGTGTCTTTGATATTCTCGGGTTGCAACATTTTCAATTTTAATAATTCTTCTGTTGGTGTAGTAGCTAACAATCGGTCTTCATCGGCAGTTAATGCAGGCATTCGATAACCTGATTGACTGGAAATGGTAACACAAGTCCCTCCATCTTTAATGACTTTACCAAACTCCTCTAATAAGATAGCCGTGCCGTAAAGGTCAACTGCCAAAATATGCTCTTTAGTAGATTGACTTGGTGATAGTCCAGCAGCATTGACAAACATTGAAATTTCACCTTCTTTTTTTGCTGCTGCGATCAATTCTAAAACAGAAGTTCTTGATGAAATATCTGTTTTAAAAGGAACGGCATCAAAACCTGCTTCCACCAATGTTCTGCTGATGGCTTGGGCGTTTTCCAATTTCCAATCGGCAACAAATATTTTATTGCCATACGCCATTCTTCTTACAATGGCCATTCCGAGCTGTCCGGCTCCGGTTAATACGATAATATTTTTTTTAGTTTTCATTTTTATTTTATTTATTTAATTAAATTAATTTTCTGCAACCACTTTATTACTTCTGCCTGTACCTGTATTTCTTTGTCGCCTTCCATTACAAATAAAATTCCGTCTCTTTCTATTCCACCTTTTGTTGAATAGCCCTCCAATACATTGCTATTGGGGCAAAGTTCTTTTACTGTTTGAAAGCTGCTACCAATACCATAGCCTGCATTGGTGTTGAATGGAATTATTTTTTTTCCACTTAAATCGTATTCGTTTAAAAAACTTTTCATCGGTGGAGGTAACTGCATTCCCCAAGTTGGAAAACCAATAAACACAACATCGTATTTTTGTATGCTGTCTATCTTTGTTTTAAGTGGTGGCAAATATCCTGTTTCGTTTTCATTACTTACCTGCTCGACAGTTGCCTGATAATCTTCGGGATAATGATTTTCTAATTCTAATGCTACCAATGTACCGCCAATATTTTTTTGAATGATTTGGGCTACTACCTTTGTGTTATTGGTTCGGGATAAGTAAACAATTAGTGTACGTTCAGGATTTGTGTTCGAATGAATGCCTGTATGTATTTCATTCTGCTGTGTATGTGTACAAGACACTGACAACATAAATATTAAAAATGCTATTTGCTTTATCCAATTCTTTTTGTTTACCATACTGTATATAAATTGCAACGTGAAATAACTATCTCAATTTACTTCATACTACCAATTTTCATTTTTTAGGTTGATGATTAAAATTAACAAGTGAAATATACTATAGCTATACTGTCAGCACGTATACAAAAGGCGGGAAGATTGATACAGATTACGGTTTAGTTTTGCTCAGGATATTATTGTGAATTTGGTTTATTGATTCTTAAGTTTTGTCTTCTGTATTTGTCCGGAGTGTGAAACAGACAAACGGTATTAGTTTGCTTCTATGCTGGGATTGAAGATGTTGATTAAGGATGTTGAAAAGGCAATTGGATAACGTTCTGGGCATTGGCGATGGCAGAAATTTTAACTTCTCAGCTTCAACCTTTCTTCCTGGTAGTCTATCGTCATCATTTTTATACGTATAACTTCTTCATCAATGAATGGTTGTGTTTTGTTGATTTGGATAAGGTGGAGCCGCTGTATCTCTAAAAGCTCCCGGTACATTTTGGTTGTGTTGTTATTAAATCGGAATTCCTTTTCGTCATTTAACTCATTTTGTAAGAATGCAATTATCTTTTGGTAGTTTACTCCGTCTTGCCGATTTTCATTGGACTTACCATTCAAAAACTCAAACGATATTTTATGTAGTTCCTTATCGAGGTATTCTCCCACTTCGTCTTTAGGTTGAGGGTAATCTATCTCTTTTAAATTGGCTTTTTTAATGAGGTAGGGAAGTGTTAAACCTTGAATAGTCAGTGTTAATAGAATGACAATAAAGGTGATGAACAGTATCAAATTTCGTTGTGGAAAAACATGACCATTTACCAAATAAAGTGGAATGGATAAAGCTGCTGCTAATGAAACTACGCCACGCATTCCTGCCCAGCCTAAAATGAATGGTCCTTTGATACCAGGATTGTTTGGATCCGCTACTTTGATGAAATTCCGCATAATCAGTGTAACTCCCACGGCACCATAGAAACTAATTATTCTTACCAAAACCACAACCATTGTTATCAACACACCATAACTTATAGCTTCAACCAGGTTTGTATTTCCTAAACCATTTATAATTTGAGGCAGATCGAGCCCAATAAGTATGAAAATTATTCCATTGAGCAGAAAAATAAAACTCTCCCAAAAATTTGTTCCGTGTACCCTTGACGATGAACTAAGAAATTCATAACGTTTTTGGGAAACAAATAAACCACCTGCAACAGTAGATAAAATTCCGGAGCCATGTATTTCTTCTGCAAGTATATACATTAAATAAGGAGCTATAAGAGTTAAGATCACATCTATATTTACATCGGTTGGCAGCAGTTTGTGTAATTTGGTAAACACCCATGCCAAAAAAATTCCGCAACCTACGCCACCAACAATCATCCAAAGAAACTGCAAAGCCGCTGACGGGGCATCAAACATACCTGTAGTAACCGCAACAATGGCGAATTGCATAATGATAAGTGAAGAAGCATCGTTCAACAAACTTTCACCCTCTAAAATGGTTGAAAGCCGCTTGGGTATTTTTACAAACTTTGTAATAGCATTTGCACTTACTGCATCGGGTGGAGAAACAATACCTCCCAATAAAAAACCCAATGCCAAAGTAAAACCGGGGATAAACCAATAGGCAGTAAACGCCACACTTATTGCGGAGATGAAAACTACAATAAAGGCAAAGCTGAGAATAATCCTTCGCCACTTGAAAAGCTCTCTGAATGAAGAAGACCAGGCTGCTTCATATAGAATGGGAGGTAAAAAAAGAATAAAAACGATATCGGGTTCCAGTTGAATCTTGGGTAAGCCCGGTAAAAAACTAATAAGCAAACCTGCAACTACCAACAATACGGGATAAGCTACCCGTATTTTTTTGGCAATCATAATGATGCAAACGATTACCAGTAACAGGAAGAGAAATAATAAAACAGAATTTTCCATTGAGTATGTATAAATAATTCAATGCTAATTTATGAATTATTTTATAAAATAAAGTTCACTGAACCAGCAAAGACAATAATTATATGGATTACTTTTCTATTTACAAGTTCCACTTATTACTTTACTTCCTCCACTTCCTGCCACATAAAATTTGATGTTCGATGGTTTATCAGCCATTTTCCATTTTGCTTTACAAACTCGTCTTTGTAAATGGTGTACATTGTAGTCTTCATTTGTTTGCCATCCTGTTCACCAACTAAAATTACACGACAATAAGAAGTTGCTTTGGCTGTATTATCCGTTAGTTCATCAATGGTTTGCTGCCCATTTTGGTGATAGATTGTATGAAAATTTGAAAGAAAACCTGAAAATGCCTGCTCTAATTGTTTTCTTCCTTTCAGCAATGAGGAACGTTCACCGTTGGAGTACGATTCCACTTCACCATCTTCAGTAAAAAGTAAAACTTGTTTATCAATTTCTTTTGTATCAGCAAGGTTGGAAAATACATCAACTACATTTTTTATCGCCATTTTATCTTCAATAGCAGCGATACGTTCTTCTATGTTTTTTGTATTCATAGTTTGAGCATTTGATAGGTTAAAAAATAAAAGAGATACTAAAATTGATGTTATTGTTTTCATAATAGATAGTCCTATAGATTTTGAAAAACGGATTCAGGATTTCTGAAACCAATAGTTGGAATGGCTTCTAAAGAAGTTCTGAGTTCCTTTAATTCTGTGTTTGTAAATTCAACATTTAACGCACCGATATTTTCCATCAAATGATTTTGATTGGTAGTTCCGGGAATGGGTACGATAAACGGTTTTTGTGCAGTTAGCCAAGCTAAAGCGATTTGTGCTGGTGTTGCATTTTTCTTTAATGCCCATTCTTTGGCTAAGTCAGTTACTTTTAAATTAGCTTTTAATGCTTCAGGAGTGAAATAGGGAACGCCTGCTCTGCGAAAATCTGGTTCGGGAATATAATTTTCATCAAATCTTCCAGTCAGCATTCCACGACATAATGGTCCCCAAGGCACAAAGGCAATTCCTAATTCTTCACAAAGCGGTAGAATGTCATACTCCATTACTCGTTCCAGCATAGAATATTCACTTTGTAAAGCGGCGACAGGTTGCACCGCATGAGCTTTACGAATGGTTTCGGGCGACACTTCAGATAAGCCAAAATTTATAACTTTGCCTTCATTAATTAATTCTTTCACTGTTCCCGCAATATCTTCTATCCGAACATTCGGATCCATCCGGTGTAAATATAGCAAGTCAATGGATTCAATTTGCAATCTCTTCAGCGAACCCTCTACTGCACTGCGGATATGTTGTGGGCTGCTGTCTCTTCCGGTAACGTTGTTACCATTATAGCTGAATCCAAACTTTGAAGCAATGTTTACTTTGTTGCGGTAAGGCTTTAAAGCTTCGCCCACAATTTCTTCACTATAAAATGGACCGTACACTTCTGCGGTATCGAAAAAGTTAACACCATTTTCTACAGCTTTGCGAATTAACTTTATCATTTCGGCTTTGTCCTGCGGCGGATTATAAACACCTGCCATGCTCATGCATCCCAGTCCGATTGCTGATACTTCCAACGAACCAATTTTACGGTTTATTTTTTTGGAATAAGAAATAGGCGGATTGTTTGAAGCTTTATTCACATTCCTTGCAAAGGAAAACAATCCTGTAGTACTTAATAGTAGTCCTGCTGAAATCAGGGTACTTTTTTGCAAAAAATTTCTGCGATTGATATTATTTTTCATCTTTATAATTATTCCTTCGTTTTTGGTAAAGGTGTTTTTCCGTTAGTACCTTTAGAACTTGTTCCCAAACTCGTTCCAATGTCGTGAGATTCTTTTAAACCTTCGGGCGCTCTGTCGCCAAATACACCAATAGAATTAAAACCGGTTTCAAGTTCCTGAATATCGGAAGTGGATAATTTTACTTTTACCGCACTTGTGTTTTCCTGCATGTGTGAAATTATCCTGGTACCCGGAATTGGTACAATAAAAGGTTTTTTTGTTAGTAACCAAGCTAAAGAAACTTGACCGGGTGTAGCCTGATGTTTCTCACCTGCTTTTATCAGAAGATCAACTATCGGTTGGTTTTTAACTAATGCTTCTTTGCTGAACCTTGGAAAGTTTAAACTTTTTCTGATATCACCTTCTGAAAACTGATAATCAGATTTTACCGTTCCTGTTAAGTAACCCATCCCAAGCGGACTCCATGGTACAAAACCTATTCCAAGTTCCTCACAAACAGGAATTACTTCTGCCTCAGGGTCACGAGTCCAGAAAGAATATTCATTTTGAACTGCTGTAACCGGATGTTCTGCATGTGCCCTGCGAATGGTAGCAGCACCTGCTTCGGATAATCCGTAATGACGAATTTTTCCTTCTTTTATTAATTCTGCCATAGTCCCAGCCACTTCTTCAATTGGTACGTTTGGATCTACCCGGTGTTGATATAATAAATCGATATGATCTGTCTGCAATCGCTTGAGCATATAATTTACCGCCTGCTTAATGTGTTCCGGTTTGCTATTTAAACCGCCCATCATCTGACCAGAATCGAAATCAATATCAAAACCTATTTTAGAAGCAATTACTACATCATTACGAACAGATTTTAAAGCTTCGCCTGTAATTTGTTCACTGATATGAGGTCCATAAATTTCTGCTGTATCGAAAAAGCTAATACCTTGTTCATAAGCACTTCGAATTAATTTAATTGAATCTTGTTTACTCGGTGGATCTCCATAAGCCCAGGCAATATTCATACACCCAAAACCTAATTCAGAAACTTCGAGTGAACCGAGCTTTCGCCTGCCTGCCGGCAAGGCAAGCTTTCCATCTATAGTTGTTAATAGATTTAGAGCATTTCCACTGAACATAGATTTTGTTGATGCAAATGCAAATTTTCCAAAAGCTAAACCTGCACTTACAAGTGCTGTTTTAGCTATGAAGTCACGACGGGTGATGTCATTGTTTGCTATTGTCATTGTTATTTCTCCTTGTTGACTAAAACTTATAAGTTAATATTTATACTAAAACTTCTGATACAAAATTAAGAAAGCAGATACCGAAAGGACGTATACAAAAGGCGGGAAGATGGATACGGAATGCTGGTTTTATATTAAAGATTATAAGACATCACTTCTTTTATCCATCAGGGAAGTTCTTACTAAAAGGTGAATATTTTTTAATCATCTTACAAAAATAAATTGACTTACATTTATATTATTTCTAACTTTACATTGATAATATTACAAAAAGGAATTATGAGAAATGGAAACAGGATATGTAACTACAAAAGGGCAATTAGTAATTCCCTCAAAGATGAGAAGAAAGTATGGGATTAAACCGGGAACCAGGATTAATTTCTTTGAGGAGAAAGATGGAATAAAGATTATTCCTATTACGCCTGAAATTATAGATGCTAATAAAGGTTTTTTAGGAACAGGCGGAAAGCTTTTAAAAGCTCTTATGGAAGAGAAGAAAAAAGAGCGTGATCTATGAAATATGTTTTGGACAGTTACTCTTTATTAGCCTACGCAGAAAAAGAAAAAGGTGTTGATGAGGTTGGAGACATTTTAAAAAAAGCTCTTGATGATAAAGCCGAATTGTTTTTATGTGTTATTAACTGGGGAGAAATGTATTACATCGCTTTGCGGGAAGGCGGCAAAGAAAGAGCTGAACTCTACAAAAATACTTTTGCCAGATATCCTATTACAATTGTAGAAGCCAACAAAGAACTTACTCTGCAGGCAGCACAGTACAAAGCATATCACAAAGTTTCTTATGCAGATGCTTTTGCTGCCGCTTTGGCAAAGATGAAAAAAGCACAATTAGTTACAGGAGATAAGGAGTTTAAAACTTTGGAAAGTGAAATTAAGATTAATTGGATATGAAACAGATAAAATCCTTCTTCCTCAAACCAACATTCAAAATTGATGATATAATTTCTTACGCAGAATTAGTTGCTGCAGAAAATGCCAATGTTCAAAAGGGAATGAATTTTAAAATCAAACCTGAGTATTCAATCTTTTTAATGTCAATCCGCAAAAACGCTCCTTATGCCGATGAGTGGGATGATAAAACAAATACACTTATTTATGAAGGACACAATGTACCCAAAAATATTTCAGACAAACCAAAAGAAATTGACCAGCCTTTAGCAACACCAAACGGTACTTTAACTGAGAACGGTAAATTTTTTACGGCTGCTCAGTCATATAAAATGGGAATGATTAAAGAACCGCATAAGGTAAAAGTCTATGAAAAAATAAAAGCAGGGATTTGGTATTATAAAGGTTTCTTCAATCTTGTAGATGCAAAGATAGTTAACACAGGAACGAGAAATGTTTTTAAATTTTACCTCTCACCAGTTGAATTCATGTCAAAGAGAAAACAAATAGAGCTGCCCCATTCAAGATTAATTCCTACATCAGTTAAGTTAGAAGTTTGGTCACGAGACAAAGGAGAATGTGTAATCTGTCATTCAAAAGAAAACTTACACTTCGATCACAATCTGCCTTTTTCCAAAGGTGGAACAAGCTTAACTGCTGCTAACGTTCGCATACTTTGTATGAAGCATAATTTAAAAAAGTCAGATAAGATTCTTTCTATTCCGCCAATATTTCTTTCCTGAGTACTCGCATTAGTTACACGGAGAGCCACAGAGGATTGCACAAAGAACCACTGAGATGTAAAAGATTTTAATTCTTCAACTCCCCATATCAACTACAAACCGATACTTCATTTTACTCTAAAAGCTTTTTCCATTGATGACTGTTCTCGTTTGGATATTCCGTACTTTTCAGCAACTGCCTTCCAACTACTAACATTACTTTTAATTTCGTCTGCAATCTTTTCGGCTTCATCAATATCTAATCTAAAATATTCTGCAGCTTCCAATGCGGGTTCAAAATTTAATGAGTTATCATTCCCGGAAATATTTAAACTCAATCCTGTACCCGTTTCATTTGGATTAATATCAAATGCAGGTGAGATCATCCAGCCTTTTTCAGATAAAATAAAACCATGATTTCTTAAATGATCATCTGTATTTGAAACACAAATGCTAAACACAATTCTTTTCCACAATTCTCTTAGGTCTTCATTTACTCTTGCGCCATATTTAATAATAAAATCTGCAATCTCAAGATAACTCGCACCGGCATGAGAATCTTTATCATCTGTATAGCCAAGCATTGTCATTGCGGAAGCGAAGTGGATTCTTTCCTTTTTTATTCTATCAAATCGCTTAACTAAAAAAGTATGATGTTGATGATTTGAAAACTTTTCTACTTTTGCTTCGGTAATATTTATTCCACATTTTGCTGCAAGATTATAAACTACCATCTCCCATCCGCCAATATTTTTTGTATCATTAACACTCGGGAATTTAGCTATCCATAAATTTCCCGCAGAATCATAAATGCTGGCTTTTGGTCTTGCGCCGCCAAGTGATGATCCCGGAGCGATTAACATATTCAACCATTTAAGATGTTCTGAATCTGATCCTTCATCTTTCTCAAACTTCAGACTTGCTTCCTGTAATTCACTGATAGAAGTCCAGGGTGGTGCTGAATGATTTTCATCTTTATTTAAAAATGGACCATCGGGTTCTTCTTTAAATCTTAATCCTCCAATCCTGTTCTCATCGTAAACACCTAATAAATAATCTGATTCCATTAAAGTTTTTGCCGGTCTTTTTTCTCTTCGAGCTATAATTGCTTCACGTCTTTGCATAATAACTCTTCCCCATCTGTCGGGCGAGGAATCCAGGAAAATGCCAAAGTTATTTTTGCTGCCGGGTAAATATTGCGTGCCTGAGAAAAGTTGAAGATCCGGATCAATAACTTGTGCAAATTTTGATTTCAACCATCCCTTATCGTACTCAAAAGAAAATATTTCTTTACCTCTTACTATTTCAGCATAAAGAGTTCCTAATTGTGTTGGCTCCTTTAGTCCTAGCCAGGATGCATATACCAGTATCTCTTTTCTTGAATTTCTCTTTGCCATGTTCAATTCTCAGATTTTCTTTTTGGCGCTCTCTTTTTCATGATTAATTTTGCATCCTGCAGCTTACGACCAAGTTCATCGTCTCTGGCAATATTTAACAGATCATTTTCCAATCCAAGCACAGATAAAACACGAGCATAGTTACCGATGCCAACATTAGGTTTTCCTTTTTCTATTTCATATAAAGTTCTTCTGCCAATTCCCGCTCTTTCAGCAACCTGCTGGGTACTTAATTTTCTTCTCAATCGGGCGAGCCGGATATTTTCCCCAAGTTCTTTTAAGATTTTATCTGTTTTAGATTGTAACATATTTTCTAATGCCTTTATAATGTGTTTTATACTGCACAAATATATAAATTTCGGGCAATATACCGCACGTTATAAATAATATTTTTATAGTCCGGGAAATTTTGTCTTCTCCACTAACAAATGCATGACCGAAAGTTGACTGGGGATTTTATTTTTTCAAAGAACCCATATCAATAACAAAACGATATTTTACACCTGCCTGTCCGGTAGGCAGGTCTCCTTTTTTCTCCGAAGGAGTCCTTCGGACAAACGTTCAAAGGCTTCATTGATTTGCTCAACATTAATGAATTCAATATCAGCAGTGATATTATGTTCTGCACAGAAGTTCAGCATTTCCTGATTTTCAGTAATTCCACCAATATTAGAACCTGAAAGAGTGGGTCTTTCCTCTGCAACATTCGAAATATTAACTAAAGAAAGTTCCTCTCAAAAAGTAAATTAAAAAGTAACTTGCAGAGTGTATCACAAAGTGATATATTTGCTTATGTTAAAACTAAAAACAAAATGGTTCGATAAATGGGCAATAAAGAATGAGATAACAGATAAAAAACTTTTAGAAACTTTGGAAAGTATTTCAAAAAAACTTGGAGTTGTTGATTTAGGCGCGGGTTTATATAAAATACGTACTCCGAAAGCAGGACAAGGAAAAAGTAGTGGATTTAGAACAATCGTGGTTTTTAAAGAATCCGAAGCCGCTATTTTTGTTTATGGTTTTTCAAAAAATGAAAAAGATAATTTAAACAGTGAGGAATTAAGATATTTCAAAAAATTATCTAAAGATTTATTATCAATAAGCAGAGAAGAATATAAGCAGCTTGAGGAATTAGGAAATTTTATAAGAATAAAGGAATGATTATGAGAAAATCAATAAAAAAAGCAATAGGCAATACTGTACAGGATTTGCTGAAAAGAGGAATAAAAACTTCGTTCACTGAAAAAGAATTAAAAGAATTTAAAGTCGAAATTCCCGAAGTAGAAATAAATGCAAAAGATATACTGAAGATAAGAGAAAGAATTAAGCTAAGCCAAAGTGTGTTTGCAAAGGTATTGAATGTTAGTCCATCTTCAGTAAGACAATGGGAACAAGGTAAAAAAAATCCAACCGGTTCAACAAAAGTATTGCTAGAACTTCTCAAAAATAATCCGGACATTTTGAACTATCGTATTGAATCTTAAGTTCAGCGATGAAGAAAGCTTTTATATAATTTCATCTGCTCCAGCAAATTCTGCCCTGCAGATGTAAGCGATTATCTTTTCAAAGAACCCTTATCAATAACAAAACGATATTTTACACCTGCCTGTCCGGTAGGCAGGTCTCCTTTTTTCTACGAAGGAGTCCTTCGGACAAACGTTCAAAGGCTTCATTGATTTGCTCAACATTAATGAATTCAATATCAGCAGTGATATTATGTTCTGCACAGAAGTTCAGCATTTCCTGATTTTCAGTAATTCCACCAATACTTTTCCTTTAGTTATAATTTAAAATAAATTATCTGTCAATCATTCTTTGGCTGTTTTCTGAATATCGCTCACCTTGTATTTTAATTTTTGATGATGCCGCTTCAATTTCTTTAAGATCCTCTGTTGTAATTTCAACATCCGTAGCACTAATATTTTCCTCAAGACGATGCAGTTTTGTTGTACCGGGAATTGGAACGATCCATTTTTTTTGTGCAAGCAGCCAGGCAAGTGCTATTTGTGCAGGAGTAGCATCTTTTCTTTTTGCGATTCGTTCAAGCAATTCAACAAGTGCTTTGTTTGCTGTTAAGTTTTCGGGTGAAAATCTTGGAACTGTGTTTCTAAAATCAGATTTATCAAACTCAGTTTGTTCATTAATTTTTCCGGTTAAAAATCCTTTGCCAAGCGGACTAAACGGTACGAAACCGATTCCGAGTTCTTCCAGTGTATGCAAAATTTCTTCTTCAGGTTCTCTCCACCATAAAGAATATTCACTTTGCAGCGCCGTTACTTGTTGAACTGCGTGCGCACGACGAATTGTTTTCACTCCAGCTTCTGATAAACCAAAATGTTTTACTTTTCCCTGAGTGATTAAATCTTTCACTGTTCCGGCTACATCTTCAATCGGCACATTCTTATCAACTCGATGCTGATAAAGAAGATCAATGTAATCTGTTCTTAATCTTTTTAATGAACCTTCAACAGCTTTTTTAATATTTTCAGGTCTGCTGTTAAGCCCATTAGATTGTTTTGTAACGTCATCAATATTAAAACCAAATTTAGTGGCGATTACTACTTTATCACGAAATGGTTCAAGCGCTTCGCCGACAAGTTCTTCATTGGTAAAAGGTCCATAAACTTCAGCGGTATCAAAAAAAGTTATACCTTTTTCAACAGAAGTACGAATAAGAGAGATCATTTCTTTTTTATCAGCAGCAGGACCCAGTCCAAAACTCATCCCCATACAGCCGAGTCCTAAAGTTGAAACTTCTAAATTATTTCCAAGTTTTCGTTTTTGCATTGTTATCACCTCGTATCTTTCATTTATTTATTTGTTATTTACGATTCAAAAATAAGCTGGCAACTGAAAGATGAACGTATACAAAAGGCGGGATTACTTATACATTTTTACGAAATTAATACCAACGGACAACTGTTTGAAATTCAAGCGAAATGAGTTGACGAAAATTTTTTCAATCTTACATCAATCCCGAAGGGATAGTTATGCAAAAATTACAAATGATTTTTTAGCATTAAAACATGAATTGTCAAAAACAAATAATTTGTGCTAAAAATATTTTAGAGTGATTTGTTGTCAATAATAACCATAGTAATAATCGCTCTCAACTAACACTATTTGCTCGTCATCTGATGAAAAGGATGGAAGAAATACATATTTGTTCTCCGCACTTTTACTAATTAACTTTTGCTGATTTGTCCCATCAGAATTAATCAAATACATTTCAGAACCTGTTGTAAAGACCACCTTTTGTCCGTCGTTTGATATGTCTGCAAACTGACCGCTTGCAGCAACATTTAAAATATTTCCGGTATTTAAATCCAAAACGTAAACAGTGCCTTTAGAAGTGAAGACGATTTTATCATTAACAGATCTATTCTTACCGAGTCTTGATATAGGAATTGAACTTGTTAATGTTTTTATATCTTGTAAATCAAAAAGATTTAGTGATTTTATTGCAACGTCATTTGAACTAAAATCTGTCTCGGTATAGATAAGATGAGTGCCATCAGCAGTTGAAAAAATCGGAATAACCATTTTTCCACGAACTATTAATAATGTATCTATTATTGCTGATTCAAGATTTTGAGAAATAATTACGCCATCATTAGTTTCTGAAATGAGTGTGTTACCATATGTTAAAGAATTCATAGATGAAATAAATACTGGTCCTGCAAATGAAGCACCATAATTCTTTGTTAAGTTAGAAACCAATTGGTCATATTCGTTTACTGAATAAATGCCGTCACTCGCCGTAAGAAATATCGTTGTTATTTCCGGATATAATTTAATATCGTAAATAGGTCCACCTTCGAAATAGTTAGAGCCACCATAATGCGAGTAAAGATTTCGTGCTACCAGCTCACCCACTGCATGATAAAAAGTCGCATAAACAAAATTAGAACTGTCTTTAAAGACACAATCGTAAACCACATTATTCACATCTTCAATTTTGCTGACTGAATTACTATTTAAATTATACAGCTTGATGCTTCTCAATCCATTTGAAAAGTTTGCAGATGTTGGATCTTCCTCACAAGACATAAGAAAAAGAACTGCTGCTGCGGAAAGGATAAAATTTATTGTTCTCATTCCAGAACCCCTTCATATTGGTTGATGAAAAATATTTGTCGGGACGATGAATTTATTTGAACACTTAAAAACTACTTTTGAGAGCTACTTCAGGCAAGTCATATTATTCTGCACCAGAAAGATTCACAGGAAACAAAAAAGGATAACTTCAATTGTTGTTCTTTGTCAAATGATTAAATCGTAATTTGAAATGCTTTTACTATTTCCTGAACTGCTTTATAAAATCTTCAACCTCAGGTAAGCCACCCTGGTAGATGAGATAACCGTTGCTTGGTTCGCGTTCTGTAATTTCTCCGGCAATAGGAGTTAGCATAATCTCTTTTATCTTTTCGAGGTCATCTGTTTGTCCAAGTGCCCAGCCAAGTTTTACATAAGCAACTTCTGGAAGCATATTTGCTGCGGGAATTACACCGAGTTCCATCATATCTCTTCCGGTATCGTAAACATACATTTGCACGTAGCCCCATAAAGTTTGAACTGTCATATAAACAGCTACACCTTTTTCCTGTGCATACTTTAGTGCAGGATAAAGAGGTTTGTTTACGTGTCCGAGTCCTGTTCCTGCTATTACAATTCCTTTGTAACCGTTATCAACGAGCGAATCAATCATATCCGGTTTCATATTCGGGTAGTAATAAACAATAGCAACTCTCTCATCAAACACAGCGTTTACTTTTACATTGTTATCATATCTTCTTTTTATATAATCATTACGAAGCGGTGTTATTTTTTCGCGGCTAACAGTTGCAATAGGAATATCTCCAATTGTTCTGAAAGTTGATCTGTAACTCGAATGCATTTTTCTAACACGAGTTCCGCGGTGAAGAAGTCCGTACAGATCGCTTGTTGGACCAAACATACAAACCATTACTTCGGCGATATCACTTTTTGCTGCTGTTGTAACTGAGTGAATAAGGTTCAATGCAGCATCAGATGAAGGTCTATCACTGGAACGCTGTGAACCAACCATAACAATCGGGACCGGAGAATTCTGAATCATAAACGAAAGTACTGCAGAAGTGTGATGCATTGTATCCGTTCCGTGACCGATCACAATTCCCTGAACACCCTTTTCAATTTCTTTACCAATTGCTTCGGCCAAACCAATCCACTGATCAGGACCCATATTCTCGCTGAAGACTCCGTAAAGTTTTTCAGTTTCGAGATTGCAGATATCAGCAAGTTCAGGGACAGAGCCGTAAAGTTCACCGGGAGAAAAAGCGGGAATAACAGCACCGGTTCTGTAATCAAGTCGGCTTGCAATAGTTCCACCAGTTCCGAGAAGTTTTACTTTTGGTTTTTTTGGATCGTATGGAAAATCTTTTTCGGGAATTTTGTAGTGAGCTTCTTTCCTCCCAAAAATATTTATTGATTTAATTTTCCTTGCTGCAATACCAATGTTGTAACCAACGGGAAGCTTTATGACGATATGGAATTCATCAGCAGTTTCCGAACGAGGCAGAATGAGTCCCTTGAAGTTTCCGTCATCTGTCGAAATCTCCACATCGCTCCACACAAGTGCTTTGAACTTCTGAAGTGTTTTTAATGCTTCTCCTTTATAACCCTTGTATTCATCATTGTTTGACATTCTTTAAACTCCTTTGGAGCGATCCAACTTTCTGCGAAACTTTTTTTGCACTGATTCTTCCGCGAAGCTTGCTCATCAATATTCCCATTAAAATGCTGTTTGCATTTTTTTCTTTAACGAATTCCATTCCCTGCATTTTTTGTTCCGCGAGTACTATTTCTTTTTCAAGTTCGTCATCACTCATTGGCTGGGGAATAATTTCATCAACGAACATTCCAAGTTCAGAGCTGATTTTCATTGCCCTCAGAATAAAATCATAAGTTAACCTTTTATCTGCATACGCTTTTAAAATTGATGACATCATTTTTTCATCAATTGAATCTATCACATAACTGCTTCTGCTTAATCTTTTTGGATATTGAATTAAAATGACCGCTGCATTAACCGGATTTATATTCCACTCGTTCACAGCTTTCTTGAAAAGTTCAGCGTATTTTGAGATTGATAATTCATCAATTGTATCTGCAGGAATTTTAAGTTTTCTATACCATTCTTTTCTTTTCCAGAATTGTTCAGGCAGCCATGTTTTAATTGCATTGATTCTTTCTTCTGCAATTTTTTTCGGAGGTAGATCTGTGTCAGGATACATTCTATCCGCACCGGGGAGAATTCTTTCAAATCCATTTGTACCATCGCTCAATGCCTGTCTTGTTTCAGAAGGAATTCCGATTGTAGCTTCCTTCGCACGGATAATAATTTCATTTACCGCAGTTTGGATATCCTCATCATTAGCCCAAACGATAATTATTGTATCTTCATCGGTTGCTTCAACATGCTTTTTAATTTTCAACCAGTCCGAGGAAGTAATTGTATCTGTTCTGCTGTCTGAATGAATCAAATTCGGAATGGTAGTTAAGCATGCAATTACTCTTACTCTGTCAGAAATTTCTTTGGAGAAATAGGTATCAGTCTGTGTCTGCCATCGAAGTAAATCCTTAAATCCTTTTAGAACTATACACCGTATTTTTAATTTACTCTCGACTGCATTTTTTAGTGGAACGTAGTGTGGTTTTTTGATAAGCGAAGTGATGTCGTAATCTTTTGCCAGGAAAGTCTCTGTTGTAATTCCTCTTTTCCTCAACTCTTCTCTTAATCTTAAAAGATTCCATTGACGCATTGCTTCGTTGTGAGTTAACAGAGGAATCATTCCAATTTTCGGAACTCCCTTTATTTCAACGCGCGTTCCTCCTTCAACACTAACATTAACATCCTGACGTGCTGCACCAATTCCTCTTCTTACTTTGTGAGTGCTTCTTACGAGCTTTGCACAAATCCATCCAACTTCAGCAACTTCGTACGGAGTACGCATATCCGGACCGGTTACTGTTTCTATCAACGGCATCCCAAGTCGGTCAGTAAGATATGTTCTTGTGTGAAATTGATCAGAAACTTCTCTGCATGAATCTTCTTCAATTGACATCTGAACTATTTTTACTGTTCTGTCTTTGTAAGGAATCCATCCATCCACTGCATAAATCGCCGTTCGCTGAAAACCTGTAGGAATACTTCCATCCAGATATTGTTTTCTCGCAATATGAAGTTCATCCACAAGTTTGCAGTTATACAACATCCCGATTCCAAGTGCGATATCAAGCGCATTTTCATTGATCAGGAATGGCGGAGTATCATCCATCTCATAAGTGCAGACGGTGTTCCGATTAATCCGATAAATAATTTCTTTTTTTGTTTTGAACTCCATCAAAGCTGTGCCATCATAAACTCCAAGTTCTGATAGAGTCGGACGCATATGCCGGAGTATTTCTGCGTGATAGTTATCGCTATAGATGCCTGCAGGACAATGACAAAATAATTTTTTATCAGTGAAAAGCTGCTGATGAATTTCGAGACCGGATTTGAAACCAACCATCTGATAGTCAGCCTCTGTCATCTCACCGAAGGGTTTGAAGATAAATTCTTTCATATAAAATTACAATTTTCTGCTGTCAACTTAGAAATAATTTTAGATAGTTACAGCCTGAATTTTTTCACTTGACTACATAAAAATAAATATTCCCGGCAGAGAATAGAGTTAACCATTCAAGATACCGGGAACGCACAAGCGACATAAAATACCGGGTGGGTATTAATAAGATATATCGCTTATTTCTATAATTTCTGCTTCCGGATCGTGTTCGTTTAAGTAAGTGATGAATTCCGGATTAAAATATTTTTGACGAGACTTCTCATATTCCTTAAGCCAATGTTCAACTTCTTCATGACATAAAGAACATTTAAGATAATTCAGTTTTTCTTTGTCATCAAAAATCCGATAGTAAAACAATTGTTTCTTGCTCATGTTTTTTCCCTGAGATTTTTCAGATTCTATTATTAATACTTCATCAGTTAAAGTCATGCTATAACCTCATTACAAAATTAGAAAATTTTTCCACCCTTTTTGAGAATGTCTCTTGCGATAATCCCTTTTTGGATTTCGTTTGTACCTTCAAAAATTCTGTTGATTCTGGAATCTCTATAATATCTTTCAATCGAAAGCTCCTGCGAATAACCCATTCCCCCGTGTATCTGAACTGCTCTGTCAACAACTTCATCAAGTGCATCAGAACAATAAAGTTTTACCATTGCTGATTTTGTGGAGATATCTTTCTTCAAATCATATTCTGTTGCAGTTCGATAAACAATTGATTCCATATTGAAAACCATCGTCGCCATTTCTGCGAGCATAAACTGAACAGCCTGAAAAAAGCTAATAGGATGATCGAACTGTTTTCTTTCCTTTGCGTAATTTGTTGATAGTTCTAATAATTCTTTTGCAACACCGAGACATGCAGCGCCGAGCCCGAGTCTTCCTGCATCGAGTGTTTTCATAGCAATTAAAAATCCTCTGCCATCTGTACCAAGTAAATTTTCTTTTGGAATTCGTACATTCTCAAAGCTTAGTGCATTTGTAGTGCTGCCTTTGATTCCCATTTTCTTTTCTGCCGGACCAGCTTTAAATCCTGGTGTGTCTGTTTCAACGATGAATGCGCTGATACCCTTTTCAGTTCTTGCAAACAAAGAAAGTATTCCTGCAATGCCACCGTTTGTAATCCAGAGTTTCTCTCCGTTTATAATCCATTCATTTCCGTCAAGATCAGCTTTTGTTTTAAGATGAAATGAATCTGAACCAGCCTGAGCTTCTGTTAAACAAAACGCTCCGATCTTTTCTCCGCTTGCAAGCTGAGTTAAATATTTTTTCTTCTGTTCTTCGGTGCCGCCAATATATATTGCATTTGAACCGATTGACTGATGAGCGCCGATGAACGTTGCAGTTGACATACATCCGCGGGCAATTTCTTCCTGCATTAAACAATATCCAACTTCACCCATTCCACCGCCGCCGTATTCTTCAGGAAAAGATATTCCGAGGAAACCAAGTTCTGCCATTTTCTTAATTAACTCTTCCGGTATTTTTGCTTCCTGATCAATCTTTGCAGCGATAGGTTTTATTTCGTTGTTGGTGAAATCTCTCACCATTTCTTTCAGCATTTGCTGTTCTTCGGTAAGTTTTAATTCTAACATCTGTCCTTAATCGTTTTTGTTTCAGGTATTCAGTTGACAAATAATATTCCACAAACCGCAACTAATTACCTGTTAGATTTTGATTAAATATTGGTTTTTAGCGGAGTTCCTTTTCAATAAATGGAAAGCAATCTTTAGTGTTTTCTTATATGTGAGAAGGTGGACGTAGCAAATAATTGAGAATGAATAATTAAAAATTATTACAGATTAAAATCTCCTCGGGAATTTGGTTTGGAATAGAGATTATTGGACTAAAATTGCAGCTGAAAATTCAATGAGGGTTTATTCAGATTTACAGAAGGATAAATTGACAGATTTCCACTCATACTAGTTGTTGTTGTATGAAGTTCCGGAATAAAATAACCGATTAGTGCACCGATAACATATCCTGTCATAACATCGGTAGGAAAATGCCAGTGAGTATTCACACGCGAAACGGAAGTAATAGCAGGCAAAAGCGCAGCACTGCTCCATATTAAAATCCGTATAGTATTATTACTAACATATTCACTTGCAACTCTCGCTGTAAAAAAAGAAAGTGCTGCTGTCATTGAAGTATGTCCCGAAAAAAACGATACTCTTGCATCTTTTGTCTGTTTTACATTTATCGGGGATTGTTCATCGTAAACAAACGGACGTACTCTTTGAACTGTTCCTTTAACAATACCGTTTATACTTGATTGTATCAGAAGCACTTCACTATACATTAGAGCCACTTCCCAGATATCTTTTCTTGTTGCATCAAAAAACACAACGGAAAGAGGAACAAGATAAGATGTATAAAGTAATGCATCTCCAAGATGATCTTCTGTGTATGGTCCGATTGCATTTCGGTCAAATTCATTAATGTTTGAAGGAGAAAGTAAATTTATATCTTCAACTGACATTGGTTTAAGATTTTCAAGAATTGCATAAGCTGTTACAGCGGCAACAGCACCGGCTCCAAACAAAGCTGCTTCACGATTGAAGTCAATATTAAACGGCTTGTAGCTTTGCTGCTGACAGAATGAAATATTCGAAAAAACAATCTGCATTATAAACAGCAAAGTGAAGTAATTATATTTCCTCAAATATATTTTAGAACACATTGAATATTGTTTCCTCACCATTAAATAAAAAAGTCCTCCAATCAATCATCTTGGGACAATTATTACAGATTGAATTTTCTTTGAGAATCTTGAAAGAAGATATTTGGTAAAATCTCCGATTATATTTGCTGGTTTACCTGTCCCTTTTGTAATCACTCTGCAATTAAGAATATTTACCCTGCTCTGCCATGAAATATTTATAGCACCTCTGACTTTTGAATCGACGCTGTGAATCTTAGCCCAGCCAGGGCTTCTTCCGGATTTCTGTTTCGCTTCCACATAGAAATTGAACTTTTTAAGTCTTTCGTCGTGGGCAATTACATCTCTAAGAGATTTCTTTTCTGAACAAACAACTTGTATTAAAGTCTGCATTCCCGCCTCATTTATAGTTGTTAAAATTGAAATTTAAAACCGAATACCGGTCTGTATTTAAATTCCTGTGGAGCAGCAACTACATTTCCATTAGTTTCACTTTTATGAAGTTCCGGAATCAGATATCCGATTGCGGCACCCACGATATAACCAATAATAACATCTGTTGGAAAATGATTGTGAGTATTTACTCTTGAAAATCCGGTAACCGCAGGAATTATTACAGCAGCAGTCCATATTAAAGTTCTTGCCGTATTATCAGTCAGATATTCGGAAAAAATCTTTGCAGTAAAAAACGAATTCGAAGCGGTGGTTGATGTGTGTCCTGAATAAAAAGAATGCCTGGCATTAACCGAAAATATTTTTTCTGATGGACTGGTATTATCATAAACGAATGGTCTGGTTTTTTTTGTCAAGCCTTTGACCAGTGCATTTAAACTATGATTGATAAGCAAGACTTCACCATACATTAATGCCAGAGTGCTAAAATCGTTTTTCGTTTCATCATAAGCAAGAAAAGAAAGAGGAAATAAATATGAACTGTATAATAGTGCATCGCCAAGCATATCTTTTTGGTAAGGTCCAATAGCAACTCTGTCAAACTTATTCACATCGTCCGGATTAAGCGAATTAATTTCATCTTTTGTTAGTCTGTCGTTGTTGAGGATAACAATAAGCCCAGTAATTCCGATTGCTGCACCGCTACTTATTATTGCAGCTTCCCGCCCTGTTTTTAATTCAAAAGGTCTGATATCTGAAGTCTGAGGAAATGAATTATTAACTGATAAAAAAATAGGGAGGATTAAACTGAAAGCTGCTTTATTTAATTTCATCAAAAGATAAGATACGATAAATTGATTTCATTTGTTTCGGTAAAGTAAAACTAATCTGACAAAGAAAAAAGAAGCGGCTGACCTATAATAAGCCAGCCGTCATTGAATAGAAGTTAATTGAACGCATAACCCAGGTTTATTCCACCATAAAAATTACGCGGTTCACCAGCTTCATAATATCTTCCGTTGCTTGAATTGATATTTACAAAACCAACATAAACAAGATCGGATACATTATTAACTCCACCGGAAAGAAGAAGATTAAATTTACCAAATACCATATCCAGACCGATTCCAGCGTTAAAGGTAGTATAATCATCAGTCTTGTCTGAGTTTGCATCGTCAACATACATTCCACTGACATATCTTACACTGCCGCGAATAAAACCTGTAATACCACGAGCGAATTCCTGATTGTATGAAGCAGCAAAGAATAAGTTATGCTGCGGTACGCTCGGTGCATTATTACTTGCAAAGTTTTGCGAAGTAGTATCAAGATTCTCATCAATAGTAAGTGCAATATATTCATCGTACGTAAAATCTGAGAAAGTATATGAAGCTTGCAGATTTAAACGACTAAAAATATCAACGCTTCCACCAACCTCAATACCATTTCTTGTAGTTTTTGCCGCATTACGGAAAAAGACATCTCCATAAACTTCGAAAGGAATTATTTCATCTTCGATAAGAATATTAAAGAAGGTTGCTTCGAAGATAACATTATTGAAGAGTTGTTCATCAAAGCTTCGTATGTTTCCCTTAATTCCTATTTCAAAGTTCTGGGATTTCTGAGCATTCAAATCCGGGTTTAAATTGATAGATGGGTCTGAACTGGTTGGATAATTGTCCATCTCATTTCCGGCAGGAGAATCAAAGCTTAATCCATAAGATGTGTACAATGCAACGCTTGGTGTTAGTTTAAAGTTAAGCGCTGCTTTAGGAGTAAATGCTTCAAATCTTCTGAAAGCACTTCGACTGCTTAGCAGCATATCATCATTTTGAAAATACACATTGTCATACCTGCCTGTGATTAGCAAATAAAATCTTTTCCCATACAGCTCAAGAAAGTCCGAAAAATAAACACCGTTATTACCCTGTATTTCATCGGTTAGGAAAAGAAGCTGATCACCTTTTTGACCACCGATGTTATCATATTCTTCAACTGGTCCGGCTTGATAGAGCAGATCTCCACCAATCGAAAATTCATTGTCCAATCCACTGATGATATGTCTGTTGATGTATCTGAAAGAAGAACCTAATCCGTACCGGTTCATAATTCTGTAGGTGGCTGCAGTACGATGGAAATATTTTATAGTTCCATACGGAATTACTTCTATTTCCTGGTTATCGTTCTTACCAAATTTCATATTAAACTTTAATCCGATACGCCCTTTAGTAGTTAATCGTTTTGAATCACGGTCAATTTCTCTTTGAGCTGCCTGATATGGATCTTCGTCAAATTCTTCTTTAGTTAAGGAGCCAGGAAGTTTTATTATTCCATCAACAAAATATCCGAAGATCTGCAAATTAGTTTTATCTCCCGGAAGAACATCCACAACTGTGTTGAAGATATGCCAGTAATCTTCACTGTGTGGTCTGAATCCTTTATAGTTGTGATAGCTGTACGTTCCGAGAAAACCATACTTATCAGTTCTTACTCCAAATTTTAATCCGTTCCTTCTTAAATCATAAGAACCGAATTCATTGAATTGTGTAACGAATGAATATGGAAAATAAATATCGTTTATGAAATTTATTACACCGCCAGGTGCGTTTGTGTAAAGAGAGGAAGAATTTCCTTTAACAAGTTCAATGCTTCCTATTGAGTTGAAATCGATGGCTTCTATTCTTGTCTGACCATCGGGTTCTGATTCCGGTATTCCATCGAGCAGAATTCTCACGCCTCTTATTCCGGTATTTGACCTGCTGCCGAATCCTCTTATAGCAATTCTGACATCATGATTTCCATACCGTGACTGAAGAAACAAGCCCGGAACATTTTCTAGAACATCATCTACTGATACTTTCTTGGAAAACTTGTACTGAGTATTCTTTAATCTGATTACCGGGTACGGAATATCAATTATTTTCTTTTCTACACGAGTAGCAGTAACCACAACATCGTCTGTTGAATAAGTAAGTGAATCAACCTTTGCATTTGTTGAATCACTAACAACATCCGTCTGCTGTGCAAACAGCAAAAAACTGCCGCTCAAAAAAGAAAGAAGAATAATTGAATAAAAAAAGTGTTTTGGTTGAAACATATTTCACCTTTCATTATTCGTTTAATTAATTTTTAAATACGATTTGAACTAAACGAGTCGCGGCGGCGGTGAAGGTGTATCGAAATAAATAGATTTGTATAAATTGTTTATCTGACAGTCAAATGATGACTGATATTCAAGTGTGAAACCGACTCGAAATGATTGAACCGCTTCTGAAATTGATAAGCTGTATTTTATTACTAGCGGCAGATGTTTGTTTTCGGTAGAATTTTTATGAATTCTTTTTTCAAATTCTTCTTCCAGCTTTTCTTCTTTTGTATCATTTATTACTAAAACTATCAATTCTTTTTCGGTCTCTTCTTTTATAACGATATCATACATATCCCCATTGTATTTAAACTCGCGGGAATGAATCCATCTGAAATTTAATTCTCCCGAAATAATTTTTTTCTTATCAAAAATTAAAAGTTCAACCAATTCCTCGTTTGATGGATTATTTGCTTCCTCGATCCCAAGGTATTTATAGTAAGTAGAAAGAATCGGATGAACGGCTAAAAATCCAAAAGTGCTGTAAACAAAAGAAACCAACACTACTTTAGCCAGTATAGTTTTCAATTTATACCGAAAGATGAAATTAAAACTTTCCATAAGTCACTATTTAAGTATGACAAGTTTTTTTGTTTCCGAATACTGATTTAAATCCAATTTGTAAAAATATATTCCGCTCGGTAAATTCTTAGCAATGAAATTTATACTATATACTCCTGATGTTTTATAGCCATCTACTAAATTAGCTACTTCGTTTCCAAGCAAATCGTAAATCTTTAATTGAACAAATCCTGGCTTTGCAATCTGAAATTTAATTGTTGTTTCAGGATTAAATGGATTGGGATAATTTTGATATAAATAAAATTTCTCAATCGAGTCGTCGCCGGGTTCCCCGGCATATAATACATTCATATCAATTATTGAAGCCCATACCTGATACAAACCTGAATAATCTGCCATCCAAAGCGCATAAAGTTTATCATCTACTGCGAGCAGTGAGATATGATCACCCTGATAAGAAGAAGCACCACCAACGATTGGTTTTGGTTTAAACCGTGAATTAGTGAGTGAGTACTCTCCCCATGTATTGCCACCATCAAGCGAGCGGGCAATAAAAATATCGGTTGAATCTGAGGTTGTGTTCCTGTCATCATAATATAGTATATCAATTCCTCCCTGATCATCTATCTGAATACAAGGGAAGTATTGTATCTTTCCATTGTTCAGCGGATCCTGATTAACTCTGATTCCTCCTGACCAGCTCATCCCGCCATCTGTTGATCTGTGCAAAATAATATCCGGGTCGCTTCCTGCAGGAGAAATATTTTTTTCAGTTGTAACTATATAAATCCAGCCATCTCTTTCACCACCGCTGTTATCAACGACTACTTGTGGTAATCCATTAACTCTGATATTCCCTTTAGAGGAAAGTGTGCCGCTTATTCCATTCATATCAAAAATGTTTTGCTGAAAAGCCCAATTAACTCCACCATTTGTTGATTTTGCAAATCCAGCGTAATCTTCAATAAAAGGACTTGACAGAGTAATACCCGACCAGCAAATGTAAACCGTACCATCACTACTGGTTGTAATTGATCCGCCAACACATCTTTTAGGAGGGTTAGGATTGACACTCTGCGGATTACTCCAGGATACACCATCGTTGATTGAATATGAACAAAAAACAGTTGCAGGATTTATTTGCAGATCAACCCAGGCTAAATATATTCTCCCTTTGTAAGAGCTTTCATTCGAATAATCAAGAGCAATTGTTCCTTTGTCGCTAGTCTGATGATCAGTAACAACAGTTGCATTTGACCAGTTCAAACCTAAATTATCTGAATAGTGAGTATAAATTCCGGGGAATATTGCCCCAATATGTGAAATTATAAATCGACCGGATTCTGCAATTACAACGCCGGGATCGCCGCCATGATTATAAACATTTGCACCTTTACAAGTATCAGTCCCTGTCCATGTATTCCCACCATCTGTTGAAACATAAACACCTTCGCTTGAAAATCCTCCGCTAAAATTAATTGTAACAGCACCAGCAAATAAAATATTGTGATTGACCGGATTTGTAGTAATCACCGGCTCGGTTTGAGTAATTACGCTTGGGTAAATTCTGAATTTGGGAAAATTTAAAGACATCTGTGCAAATAAAATATTCGCAAACAGAATAACACAGAAAAATATTTTTTTAATACTGAACACGAAAAATTCTAAAATTTGTAACTGAGATTTAAACCTAAAGAAATATTTCTGGGCTCTCCAGCGTTATAGTATCTGCCATAGTAGTCGTTAATATTAATGTAGCCGCTATAAGTCTTATCGAAAATATTATTTGAACTAAGAAAAATAATCGCACCATATTCTTCGGTATTGTAAGTCAGTCCTGCCATTATATTGCCAAAAAAATATCCTTTATTGATAGCGGAGTTCGCATCATCAACGTACATATCAGAGATGTAGTCACAATCCCAAAGCAGTAACCCTGTCATAGATTCCGAAAGTTCCAACTTATATTCTAAAATAAAATTCAAAATGCTCGTTGGTATAGATGGTTCCTTGTTCCCTGAATAATCTGCTGTAACAGTTCCTTGCGGAGTATAGTTCAGCGCTTCGAACTCATCATATTTGAAATTGGTGTATGTATAGTTGACTATCATATCAAAATGTTCAAAGGGTTCTGTTTTTATTCCGCATTCAACTCCAATACGGTTTGTCTTTGCAGCATTTCTATAGTAAGATGTTTGATTGATAGTGAACGGCACTATTTCATCTGTAATCTTGTAATAAAAAAATGCAACATCGAAGACTACTTTTTTCATAAAATCTGATTCTTCATTCATCAGGTTCCCTTTTATCCCAAATTCAAAGTTATAAGATTTTTGAACTTCTATATCCGGGTTTAATGAATACCTAGGATTTGATGAGAAGGTATAATTTTGCATCTCATAGAGTGCTGGAAAATCATAACCCAAGCCATACGAAGTATAAAGCGCAACTGTAGGAATTATTTTGTAGTTCAAACCAATCTTTGGTGTGAATCCTTTGAATACTCTTGCGGAATCTACATATCCGTACGGAATATAAATATCAGAGCTAAATTTACTGATGTCATATCTGCTGGAAATAAAAAGATCAAATTTTTGTTCAATCAAATTCAAATGTTCAAGAAAATAAAACCCAAGATTGTTAATCCCCTGGTCATGTTCTTTTAAAACTGAAATTCCTCTGTTGCCACCAATATTTTCAAATTGATTAACCGGACCCGATTCATTTGCGTATTCCATCCCGCAGGTAAAAACATTCCGACGACCTAATAATGTTGTGCGGTTAGTATAACTTAAAAGTGCGCCGAGTGAATGCCGTGCTGATAAAGTAAAGTATTCATTATCAACTTTTTGAAATTCCTTTTGTGTACCATAGCCCATAATTTGTATTTCATTCTCATCCGGACCTCCGAAACCAGTTGTATATTTAAAAGCCATTCTTCCCTTCTTATTTATCTTTCTCGTATCCTGAGAAATTGATAATGGTGCCGCTGCAAAAGGATTGGCATCATACTCTTCCTGCGTTAATGACCCCGGAGTCTGGATGAGTCCGTTTACATAATTTCCCAGCACCGTAATACTCGATCTTTTCCCAAGATAACCTTCATACACAGCATTAACCAGATTCTGATATTCTGCACTATGCTGGCGATAACCATCAATGTTACGATAATAATAGGAAACAAAAATTCGTTGATCATTATCTTTTATTCCAAACTTGATTCCATTCTGCCGGTAACCATATTTTCCAAACTGATTTGCTGTAGTAACAAAATTTTCGGGGAAATAAAGATCCGTCCTGAAATCAACAACGCCACCCGGTGCATTCGCGTACAATGATGAAAGATTCCCTTTTGCAACTTCAACTCCGCCGAGCGAAGTAAAATCAATTGCATCTGTAACTGTTTCACCATCAGGATCTGATTCGGGGATTCCATCGTAGAGAATTCGAATACCACGTACCCCAGTACTTGATCGGGTTCCAAATCCTCTTATTGAAATTCTTAAATCGTGGTTGCCATACATGTTTTGAATAAACAACCCCGGAACATCCACAAGTACATCTCTGGCACTGACTTTTTTACCATATTTAAGTTCTTTTTTGTCAACGCTGAAAACAGAATATGGAATATCTATAATCTTTTCTTTTGTTCTGGTACCCACCACAGAAATTTCATCCATTCCGTATTCTAATGAATCAACTCTCTCTTCTTTACTTTCTATTTCCTGAGCTAATATTTGGGTAGAAAAAACAATTACAAGGTAAATTAGAAATGATTTCATAGTAATTCTCACAATAAGCAGAAAAATGAATTAGAATAAACTAGCACAACCTATAGATTAATTTTGCTTTGAACAGTTTAGTTGAATTTATTCGTTTGTAAAATTACAGATTTAATTTCTTATACGAAAAAATTTTACTTTATTCTATATATAAAATTTATATACACAGACTAATTATTATAAATAATCAAAAAATTATTATGTTTGCACAATGAGAAGTTCTTAAATCACTACATTATATCGGAGCATTCCAATACTTTTATTAACCTTTAATAAGCAATTCGTTTCGGTTCTGATGTTAATCCTTTTTATTTCTCATGGATCAGCGCAGCTTTTAATCTTAAGGGTTATTCAAACACATCACAGGAGAAATGTATTTCAATCTATTGAAAATGGAACGTGCGAAAATGAATTAGTCTTATTTAAATTCAGCAATGAGGAACTCGAAAAAGGCAGCAGCCATATTGAATGGGTTGAAGAAAATGAATTCAGAATCGAAGGAGAAATGTACGACGTTGTAAAAAAAGAGTTTAAAAAAGACACGATGTACCTGTATTGCTTGCATGATGAAAAAGAATCAGTTTTATATTCCGGCATAGTGAAAATTATTAATAAACTCTTTGGGGAAGAGAAAGATAACGCCGGAAAGTTAAACACAATAAATAATATATTAAGTGAGTTTTATACAGCTTCCGAATTAAATAACTTTTATCCGGAAGAAACCAGCAATAATCTTCCGATAAAAATATTTCATCTTCTGGATGGTGATCGTTTAGTTGACACTCCTCCTCCCCGTTCATAACCCTACTCATCCTTTAATTATAAATTTAAACCTAATTTTTTTGTGACAGCATATTTTCTGTCATTTATTAGGTGAACTTTGTTCAACTTAACATTTAAGGAATAAAAATGAAAAAAATATTATTACTAATATTTCTGTTGACTGCGGTTGTGTCTGCACAGGTTGTTACAGTAAAAGATCAAAGCACAAACAAATCTTTAGAACTTGTTGCAATATATAATTCGGATCCCAACAGATCAGTTATAACAAATACAAATGGTCAGGCAGATATAAGCAAAATAGATAAATCTCAGCCTGTGATTTTCAGGTTAATCGGATATGAAAAAACTGAATTATCTTATTCAAAAATTGAAGAAAATAATTTCGTAATTCTGCTAAAACCAACAGCTATATCGCTCGATAATGTGGTAGTAAGCTCAAGCAGGTGGGAAGAAAACAAGAGTGAAGTCCCTAATACAATTGAGATGATCACTCCACGGGACATAGAATTTCAGAATCCGCAGACAACAGCCGATATGTTAGGAATGTCCGGGAATGTATTCATCCAAAAAAGTCAGCTTGGTGGAGGAAGCCCAATGATCAGAGGTTTCGCAACAAACAGGTTGCTAATTGTTGTTGATGGTGTAAGGATGAATACAGCTATTTTCAGAAGCGGTAACTTACAAAATGTAATTTCACTCGATGCAAACGCTCTTGATCACACAGAAGTTATTTTCGGTCCCGGATCAGTTATTTATGGAAGTGATGCAATTGGTGGAGTAATGAATTTTCATACTTTAACTCCAAGACTTTCTTTGGGTGATGAAGTTATGTTAAATGTTGGAGTGATGGGAAGATTTTCATCAGCAGATCTTGAAAAATCAGGTCATTTACATTTTAATATAGGATTAAACAATTGGGGTTTTCTTACCAGTGTTACTTATTCTGATTTTGATGATCTGGTTATGGGATCAAATGGTCCTGATGAATATCTGAGACCAACTTATCAAACCAGAATTAATGGTAAAGACACTGTTGTGGTTAACCCGGATCCTAAAAAGCAGGTTCCTTCCGGTTACAACCAGGTAAACTTTCTTCAGAAAATTTTATTCGCTCCGATTAGTGACTGGGAATTTGAATATGCATTTCATTATTCAACTACTTCGGATTATCCCCGATATGATAGACTTCTTCGACCGAAAGGAAATACATTACGTTCAGCAGAATGGTACTATGGTCCTCAAAAATGGATGATGAATAATTTAATGATCACGAATTTTTCCGGTAATTCGATATATGATTTATCCAAACTGATAGTAGCTTATCAGAATTTTGAAGAAAGCAGACACGACCGAAATCTTAATAAGGATGATAGAACAAACAATACAGAAAAGGTAAACGCTTTTTCTGCAAATCTGGATATGATCAAAGAAATAAACGAGAACTCAAATCTTTTTTACGGTGTTGAAATAGTTCTGAATAAAGTTGAATCAACAGGCAACTCAGAAAATATAGTTACCGGCGAAATTACGCCTGGACCTTCAAGATATCCTGATGGTTCAACCTGGAATTCATACGGTGCTTATTTAACCTATAAAAATAAATTTAATCCGCAATATATTTTCCAGGCAGGGCTGCGTTATAATTACGTTACTTTGGATGCAACATTCGACACAACTTTTTATCCATTCCCATTTACAAAAGCAGAAGAAAGAAATGGTGCGCTAACCGGTAATGCAGGATTGGTTTGGCATCCTCAGAGTGATTGGCAGATAAACTTAAACCTTGCATCAGGTTTCAGATCTCCAAATATTGATGACATTGGAAAAGTATTTGATTCTGAACCCGGATCAGTAGTTATACCCAATCCGGATATTGAGCCTGAGTATGCATACAATATTGAACTCGGGTTGACAAAAATATTTTCAAATTTAGCTGAGTTTAGTGCTGTCGGATACTACACGTACCTTGATAACGCATTAGTAAGAAGAGACTTTACGCTTAATGGAATGGATAGTATTATGTATAACGGTGAAATGAGCCAGGTGCAGGCAATTCAGAACGCAGCATTCGCAACTATCTACGGTGTAGAGCTAGGCTTGAATTTAAATTTCCTTGAGAATTTTAATTTAAGAAGCAGCTTCAGTTATCAGAAAGGTGAAGAAGAAGACGATGCAGGCAACAAAGTTCCTTTGAGACATGCAGCTCCCTGGTTTGGTAAGACTGAATTTATTTTTATGATGAACCGATTGGAAGCTAATCTCTATATGGTTTACAATGGTGAAATTAAAAACGAAGACCTGGCACCAAGCGAACAAGAAAAAGATTATATATATGCAATGGACGAAAGCGGTAATCCATATCAACCTTCCTGGTATACTTTAAACCTGAAGATTAGTTATCAACTGCTTGATAATTTTGAGTTATATCTGGGTGTTGAAAATATAACGGATCAAAGATACAGACCGTACTCATCAGGAATTTCAGCAGCAGGAAGAAATTTTATCGGATCCCTGCGGGTAAATATTTAGTCTGGTTCCGCTCTTAAATAAAAGAGGCTGTTTCAAAATGTTCTCTCGATACATTTCATTACTCGAGAACCTTTTATTTGTTTTGGTTTTCGAGTTTGCATGCTGCAAGCAGGTTTTTTCTGACAGAATCAGAAAAAGTTATCGAGAAAACATTTCTTGCGAGACAGCCTCATTTTTAAATATAATTATTCGATTCCAAGACTAATTGATGCAACAACATTTCTTGGCAGACCAGGTTCTATATATATCGGGACTCCATTGACAACATCAGGATTTATAAACGCACAAGCAACATATTTTTCATCTGCAATATTATTTACAGTAATAAATCCATTAATATAAAGATGGTCACTGAGTTTGATCTGATCTGTGATTCCAAGTGTGGCTCCGAATATATTAAATGAAGGCACCGAAATTGTGTTTGCATCATCCACATAGTATTCACTGGTTCCATTAATGTTTAAACTCAGGAATAAACCGTTTAAAAATTGCGGTGCATATTTGATGGAAGCAAAGTAAAAATAATCCGGAACACCAGCTTGATCATTGTCTCCGTAATCTGCAAAGGCACCCGGTTTACCATAGTGAGCAGAGTCAACAGTATATTCCAGATATTTATTTACAGAATATGTAAATGAAAGATCCATTGAAATACCGTAATTGAAGAAAAGATTTACTCCGGCTTCTGCGCCCATCCGGCTTGTTTCACCTGCTGTAAAATAAAATCTTCCACCACGATACGGAATGATATCATTATTAATTATAATATAGTATAGCGCAAGGTCGTAGCTCAGTGATTGCAAAAATGAAGTATTACTCATGAATGCAACCTGCTTTGTTCCGGCTTCGATTGTTGTTGATGTTATTGGATCCAGCAATGGGTTTATCAGATAAACTGTATCCTGTCCATAAGTGCCGGCAGGATCAATTTCATTATAAGCAGGTACTTCAATTCCACCACCGAGGTTTGCATACAAGCTGTGAGTTGGTGATAACATATATGTAATACCAGCTTTGGGAGTAAACCCGGAGAAAGTTTTTTTCTGTTCACCAAATTCTGGATCCATAAAGCTTTCAGCAGAGTAAGTTATGTCGTCCCAGCGTCCTCCAACTATAAAGCTCCAATCTTTACCGACTTTTACTGCGTCCTGAAAAAACGCTCCAAATGTGTTTGCGCCTTCTCGTTTATTATCTTTTAAAACATCTCCTCTGCCATTTGTTTCTGACAGCGTATAAAATAAAATTGCTCCGTCCTGATATGCTTCATCTATTCCAGCAATTAATTTGTTTGAGACCGTACTGCTGAAACTATAATTATTTGTGTACATCAAATTTCCACCTAAATGATACCTTGTAAAATCTCTGTAAGTTCCTCTTTCAGATCTATCAAGATCTTTAGGATTAACAAATGCCATTGCAGAGATTTCGTTCATCGCATCAAACTTGTGATCGAAGGTCGTTCCTATACGTATAAACCTGTTATATCTTCTTTCATCCCGAGCTTTATAAACAGGATTAGATTGTTGAGGATTGGATATATATTGCTCTTCTGTAAGAGGACCCGGAATATGAAATAAATTATTTGTAGCAAGCAGATAAATTCCAATATTGGTCTGATCTCCGATTGGAGAAACGAGTCCGATGTTTGCAGTATTTCTTGTGCTGCTGGAATGCTCACGCCATCCATCAAAATTTGTGTATGAATAATTTGCGGAGAGTTTACCCATACCAAGCGTTGCGCCGCTTCGCCAAAGATATTTTTGCAATCCAAAACTTCCCCACATTCCACCGAGTGAGGCAAAACTTCCTGTGAATTGAGGAATGGTTGAAATGTTTATTACTCCACCACTGGCATTGCCCCAAAGTGAAGAAGAGTTAGACCTGATTACATCAATATCATAGGATAGACTGAGATCAATATTATCAAATGAAGTTCTTCCCTCCGGTACCGTTTCGGGAATTCCATCTAACATAACCCTTATACCGCGTGAAGTTCCTGAATTGGATCTGTCACCAGAACCTCGTGCACCAAATCCTCTGATTACAAGTCTCACATCCTGATTTCCATCTCTGGATTGAGCGAGAACTCCAGGTACTCGCATTAATACTTCATCAAGGCCGTAACCTTTTGTGTTCATCAGATCTTCGTGAGGAATTATTGTGACCGCATAAGGCACTTCAATAATTTTTTCCGGATATCGGGTAGCAGAAACTGTTACCTGATCCAGTTCATATTTAACTGTGTCCACACCTTTTTTTTCATCCTGTGCATTTGTGTTAATGACAAAAAGGAATAGAACAAAAAAAAGAATAGAAAAATTTTTCATAAAATAATCCTTCTCATTATTACATTCTTAAAAATTAAATAATTGAGTAACGGTTCGATTAATAACCGTTTCAACATTGTTTTTATATTATAGAAATAAAATGATCAGGATAATTTGGGAGGTGGCGAAGGAATCTCAGAACAGATTGGTATGTATTTTACAAAATAATTGAAGCCGTATTTTATTCTTGCAGCATCTTCGAATTCGAATGCAGAATTTTGTACGGCTTTTGATATACTCGTTTTGAATGGATTATAATTTCTGGTTTTTTGTCTTTTGTTCGCAGAATTGTCATTTACTTTTTTTTGAAATTCTTCTTCAAACTTTTTTTCTTTTATATCATTAATACAATGTAAAATAATCTGATCATTGTTTTCCTGCTTTTTAACAATGTCGTACATATCCCCATTGTATTTAAACTCACGCGAATGAATCCATCTGAAATCAATCTTCGCTTTAAGAATATCTTCTTTTTCAAACACTAACACTTCAACCAATTCTTCTTCGGCTAGTTTTTCAACTTCTTGCATTCCACGATGCTTATAATACATCGATATAATCGGATATACAGAAATGAATCCAACAGTATTATACACAAAAACAGAAAGAATTAATATTGAAACTACTTTTTTCAAAAGTTCACAATTTAAAATTTAGAACAAATATTTTCAGTTAAACAACAATCCAATGAATAAGTCAATAACTCAATTGAAAAATAAAAAGTATTTACGATATAAACCTAATCTTTAATCAACTTAATTTATTTAATGGAAATTCATTATTCGGATGATTTTTAAGATCTGCAAACCGATAAATTTTTTAGTTGTTATTTTTTTATTCTCACTTTTTTTTCTGAATTCCTCTCCAGCCGGTCGCTGGAACCATCGTAGGTCTTCTTATTCTACTGACAATACCAGCTTGTTCAGCAATATAAAATGCATCCGGTTCAATTTGTTTTACCAGTTTAATTAACCCCGGTAAATTTTTTCTGTCGGTCGCAACATAAATTTCCGTGACTTTTCCATCTTTGCCTTCGCCTTCAAATGTAGTTACTGCAAAACCTTTATCCCGCAGTAATGTTGTAATTTCTTTTGAGTGTTTGCTTGTTATAATTCTGAAATTGATGTAGCCCATTGCAAGTCTTTTTTCAACAAGTATCCCAACAACATTTCCTGATGCAAAACCAAAAGCATAAAAAACTCCGAGCAATGGCATTGCAACTACTTTAGGTAATACTTCGCTAAGCACAATTAACCAAACGCTTGTTTCTATAAATGCAAGAAAGAAAGCAATCTTTGTTCTTCCTTGAATTATGCTGATCGTTCTAAGAGTGCCAAGAGAAACATCAATAATTCTCGCAAAGAATATGAAGGCACCCAATAACCAGATATTCATTTCCATTTTATACTAACAAAAATAATTTATGATTGAAATAAAATTACGAAGAAAAGTAAAACAAGCGGTTATTTCTTTTTGCACAATTATTGAAAGTAAAAATAAATTTCTAACCTCTTGATTTTGTACCCCCCTTTCATATATTCGGACAGACTTTAAAAAATTTTCTCGAACAAAAAGAGATTTGTCACAGTGTTAACAGTGAAAAAGCAAATCCTACCGAATAAAACCTTTCTTACTAACTTTGCTATGCAGACTATCATTTTAATTATTTTATTTGTGAGTAATATTTTTTCGCAAGTAGTGATAGAGGAAAGAATAGAAATTGATCCCACCAACTATAAAACTAATATACAAACAACAAGAGGAGATGGATGGTGGATTGATACTTGTTACATTAATACTTACGATTCATCAGAAGTTGATTTAACCTTTTCACCACCAGCAATAGAACCAGGTGAGACAACAATAATGACAGTTGATTACAATGAAGAGCTGCAAAATTTTTTGGATAGAAACATTACATTAGAACCTAATCTTGGATCCATAATCAAGACAGGTAATAGCGAATATAAATATTATGCTCCTTCATCAACTCCGGGAGATACTGCACTAATAGTTAGAATTTATTATGAACAATTCCATTGGGGTTGCGCTTATGGAGAATTGAAACCTGACAGTATTAAAACCAATAGTACATTAGAAGACTATCAATGTGGATGCCCGATATGGACTTGGACGCAAGTTTTCCGTAAGTATGGAATTGATTCAATAATAATTGCCTGGGATAGCCTTGATGTTAAGGTTGTTCCTGACACAATTTATCCCGGAGATACTGCACAGGTTGTTATAAAGAAAAGGCTGCCTGATGGTACATTAATTGACTTTGTCTCAACACAGACTTATGTAGCTGGAATGCTTGATGGATGTATATTAGGAAAGTTAGTAGCAGGAGTTCAGGAAGGTGCATATGTTGAGGATGTATTACAGCCCATATATTTTATTGCTGATACCTCTGCAGATACAACAGGTTCTGTACTCTTGAGAGTTGGATTAGTTGAACTCACAGATAAACCTCAAATTAAAAACAGTCAACAAACAGATCTTGTTGAAAGTGACTGTTTTATTGGAGGGCAATTCGGGAATTATGACAATGTTACTGTTGTGAAAGAACATCCTATAGAAATTATTTACCCAACAAGTAATTCACCGGATGAGTGGATAACTTCAGAACCTGCAATGCCTGAAATATCTTATGCTGTTGAACTACATAGCCATATAGGTCAACAGGTGAAATTAATTTGTGAATATGAAGTAAGTTGTACGTATCAAAGAAGGTCGCCTGAAGGATATCCAATCTGTTCAAGAACAAGTAAAGTAATATATCACGATACACTTGATGCAGAAGGAGGTGTTATAAATGTGAATCCAGTAATTTTTACAAAAGACAAAGCTACTTTTGAATTCAAGGCACGTGGTCATCGAGGCAGTGGTTGTAATGAAACAATTACCACTTGGGATGAAGGAGATGATGTTTTCACAGGAGGAAGTGTGACTATTAGAGTTACCGCTACGGACCTTTCGTGGGATGCATTTGCATTCAGAGAACAAGTTGCGAATAGGATTTTAGGTATTAATCCTGACACTCAAGCTATTGATGAGTATGCTAACTCAAATGAAATAAAAGCAATACTATTTGTAGAAGCTAAGACTAATCAATTTACAGGTGAAGGCATTGATCCCTCTATGTGGTGGCCTTACGACGAACCTGGATTTCCCTTATATGGTGCACCAAATGGGTATGGCTTAATGCAATTGGATAATTCGCCTGTTGCAACAGAGAAACAACTTTGGAATTGGAAAGCTAATATTGATGGTGGGACTAACAAATATAACAACTTAAAAAGTATAGCTTTAAATCGAATTAAAAATCATCCATATACAGAAGAAGTGTTATTAAAATGTGCTTTTCAACTTTATCATAGTTATGAAATGTATTATGAATGGACAAAATCTAAAGGATGGCAACCGATAGAGGGTGTGGCTCATAATTATGGGTATCAAGCTTATAAAAAATATCTGGAACTGAATAATTAGTTAATCTGAAAGGTTTAAATATGAAAAAAAGAATATTATATATTCTGTTATCTCTAACTATGAGTGTAACAATGAATGCACAACCTTACATCTATTACAGTATCCAATTGGCAGACACAACTTATGGTCAATACGAAAAAATTTTTAGATATAATCTGGCTACGAGCACGGAAGAAGATTTTCTTCCTCAACAGAATTTAGGCTTGTACGCTTGGCCAGTTTGGGATCCGTCTCAATCATATTTGATTATAAATGTTTATAATTGGGCCAATACTCTATATGATTGCTCAGATACTTCTGATCATTATGAGTTAGAAGAATTTTTTAACAAACGAATAAATGCGCTATTATATTCTCAACAAAGGAATAAGTTGTATATCTTTTCAGAAGATGAACAATTAAGCGTGTTTGATTTATCAACACAAGAAACTATTTCAACATCTTTTTTACCCTATCAAACAGAATATAATCATTTAGCGTACCCGAGACGTAATTCATTTTTCTCTTCTGACTTGGATCATATTTATTTTTACTGCATAGATACCTTAACCAATGCTGATCAGGTTTGGACATATTCATTAGAAACAAACGAGGTTTCAGAAAAAAGGGATCTGATTAATTTTTCAGAACACTCTGAATGTGATGGTTATAATCTAACTTTTGGAAGAAATGGTATAGGAATTATTGAAGCAGGGCCATTTTACAATAATCCGACAAAAGATTTTTATTATAATCTCTATGACTTTGATAGTGATATTATAGGCGAGACCATTTACCATAACGGCTTTTCAGAAGCTTATTTTGCAGGAAATGGTGAATACTTGATTATTTTAGATACATTTAAAGATGACTCTTTAAGGTATTACCATACTGGTGAATTAGAAATATACAACCCTCAAAATGCTCAACTGCTTAAAACAATAACCCTTCCATCAGGAGGTAGGATTTATACCTTTGATTATTACCCAAACAACATTTACTATGTAATAGATATAGAAGAACCGACGAGACAAATTTATACATTAAAGATGGACTCAATATTTAATGTATTAGATTTAACATCACTAAATCCATCATCGGCAATAGTTAATTCACCGCCGTTTACATTAACGGTAAATGGTCACGGATTCGATACGCTTTCAACTGTTTATTTTAACGAAGTTGGTAAAACAACAACTTACGTTTCGGACAGTGTATTAACAGCAGAAATAGATAGCGCTGATATTTCTGTTGTTGGCAATTGTCCTGTTTGGGTAACAGATCATTGGGGAACATCGGACACATTAATTTTTACCGTTATACCGCAACTACCAGTATTGACCTCAATCTCTCCTTCACTTGCATTAGTTTATGATAAAGCTGTTGAATTCTCGCCTTTGACAATTACTTTGTCCGGAAATTTATTCACAGATTCTTCGATAGTATATTTTGATAACCAGCCATATGTTACAACTTATATTTCGGATTCAGTTGTAGCATTTCAAATATCAGATGAATCTTACCTTATTAATACCGGCAACTACCCGATCTGGGTAAGCAACTACGGAATTATCTCAGAGACTTTGTATTTATCAGTTGTAGATAAACTTGATGAGGCTCTTAGACCAATAGTTGAATGTGTGCAGGATAATCAGAACGGAACCTACACAGCTTTCTTTGGATATGATAACAATTACCAAACTGCAGTATACATCCATATAGGACTGCAAAATAATGTGTATGATGAAGTTAGCGAGTTCTACGGAGGACAACCTGTAATCTTCCTGCCGGGAAGAAATGAAAATGTATTTACAAAAGATTTTAATTCTGGCGGTACAATTACCTGGTTATTAAATACAGAGAGTGTAATTGCCGATGAGGGTTCAATACTTTGTCCATAAATAATTAGCAATGAATAAAAAAACCTCAGGGGCCAAATGGCACTATAGTAAGTAAGAGACTTCTGAATTATTATGAATGTGTCACTCTGAATCCGACAGCTACCGGATGAAGAGTCTCATTTTAATTTAAAAACCAGATATTTCACTCCTGCCTTGCCGGTAGGCAGGTCGTTCAATATGACAAATTAGAATTTTTCAGAAGTCTCAATAATTTACTTAGCAACATCATTCCACATAACAAACCAATCCCTTCAAATACAATCCTTCAGGAAAATTCAGAGCAACCGGATGATCAGCAGCTTGAGTTAACTGTTTAATAATTTTCACTTCTCTTCCAGAATCAAGTGCAGCATCGGCAACAATTTTTTGAAATAGTTCCTGTGATATGTGTCCCGAACACGAAAATGTAAAAAGTATTCCTCCCGGCTTCAGAAGTTTAATCGCAAGCAAATTAATATCTTTATATCCTCTGCTTGCTTTCTGAATTTGTGATTCTGACTCAGCAAACTTTGGCGGGTCAAGAATAATCAAATCAAAAGTTCTTCTTTCATCACGGAATTTTCGCAAAACTTCAAAAACATCACCATTAATGTTTTCAACACAAGAAACATCAAAATTATTCAACTCAATATTTTTTATTGATAAATCCAATGCAGATTCTGAAGACTCTATTTGTGTTACATTTTTTGCCCCAGACGAAAGGGCATAAACTGAAAATCCACCTGTATAAGAAAAACAATTTAAAACGTTTTTCCCTCTTGAAAATTCTGAAACAAGTTTTCTGTTATCTCTTTGATCAAGATAGAATCCGGTTTTATGTCCGTTCTTCACATCAACAGAAAACTTCAAACCGTTTTCTGAAATCAGAATTAAATCGTCTGGTTCCTTTCCTGATAATGTTCCTTTAGTTGGTTCGAGACCTTCTTTAATTCTTATTTCAACATCTGATCTTTCATATATTCCGATTGGGTTAAAAACTTCATCAAGTGTTTCGGTAATTATTTTTTTATGAAAGTCACTCCCGGAAGAAAGAAACTGGCAAATCAAATAATCTGCATACCTGTCAACTATCAAACCCGGTAATCCATCATTCTCTGAATTTATTATTCTGTAAGCATTTGTTTGTGAGGTGTCAACAATTCGTTTTCTGAATTGCGATGCGGCTAAAAATTTTTTTCTGAAAAAATCTTTATCGATTTTTTCTTCCGGATTAAATGACCAAACTCTTACCCGGATTTGTGAAGATGGCGAATAACTCCCAACACCGACCAGTGTTTTGTTTGAAGAAAAAATTTGAATCGTTTCCCCATTGGCAGGATTGCCTTCTACTTTTTCAATCGCACCCGAAAAAATCCACGGATGTTTTCGTTTGATAAAAGAGTCGGCTGATTTTTTTAGGAAAACTGATGACACAATTGTTCAACCCGGAAGTTTTCCTAATACTCCCAAAATCCATTTATGTGCTCGATGGATAAAAGCAGATGGTTGTGCGAACATCAGAATGCATTCATTAGAAATACAATCAATTCCATTCTCTTCACAATATTTTACAGCGGAATCAGATTGTGATCCTTGTTGTAACCAGACTTTTTTAATCCCGGCTTGATTTGCTTCACGGATAACTTTTTCTGCCTGCACAGGAGGAACATTGATTACAACAGCATCTGTTCTATCAGGTATTGAAAGCAGATCAGGATAACAAACGTCACCTTCAAAAGTTTGCAGATTCGGGTTTACCGGGAAAACATCATATCCTTTTTGCTTAAGCTCTTTATAGATCGCATTTCCAAATTTTGTTTTTGTTCTCGAGACTCCTACAACTGCAATTTTCTTTTGGATTAAGAATTCCTCGACTATTTTTTTTGAAGTCATTTTGATTCTCACTGATTTTGTAAATACTACTTTTAATTACTTTACATTTCAAAACTAAAGAAAGTCCGATGAAAATTTTATTATTGATTTTATAAGAATTTAAAAACTGCTGAATACACCATATCAACTGTAAGTTCTTTAATGCATTTGAATTTTACGTCAGTCCTGCTGCAAGTAAGCGGTTTAGGTGAATAAAAAAAACATGGCGAACAATCCAGGTTTAGTGAAACAATTTCGTGTTCTGTTTTCCAGGGATGAATATATTTTTGATTTGTGGGTCCAATTATTGCGACAACCTTCAATCCAAGTGCTGCAGCAATATGCATCTGACTCGAATCATTCGTTACGAATATATTACACCGCTGCATAACAGCAGAACTGCCCGCAAGGCTTTCAGCTTTTATTACTTTTACTTTATCAGAATCAATTAATGAATAAATTTTTTCTTTGAGATCATTTTCCTCGGGACCTCCAAAAATTAATATGCGTGCTGATTTTTCTTCAATCAATCTTTTTCCGAGTTCTGCAAATTTCTCCGGCTCCCATCTTCTTTTAATATGATTCTTTAAAGTTGCACAACCTGGATGAAAACCAATTACTATTTCATTTTCACTTATTTTTTCTTCAGATAAAAATACTTTTGCAGTATTTAAATCTCTATCCGGAATTGGAAACTCAAGCGAAGGTTCTTCAACAAACTTTTTACCTATCAGGGCTTCACATAACTTAATATTGGTTTGAACATTATGAACATTATCGTCTTCTAAAACTCTGATATTATTTAAAAAGCCAAAATTCTTTTTGTCCTCACGTAAATAAACTGCCCCGACTCTTTTTCCCGCACCGATGATATAGCTTATAATATTATATTCTTTCCTGTTTGATGGGTAAACATTTACTGAAGCATCATATTTTTTTCTTAATTCAGAAAGGAATTTTAAGGATTTGACTGCGCCTTCCCGCATAAAGTTAAAGTGAATTACTTTATTCAGATTCTGATTGAGTTCATAAATTTCCTGTGCTCCTTTATACATTACCAACGCATCAATTTCTGCTGATGGATAATTTTGCCTGAGTAGTTTTAATGCTGGTGTAAACATTAAAGCATCACCAATTCCGGAGAGAGCAATTATTAATATTTTCATAATGAAAATTTACAAAAAAAAGTCCGGCAATTGCCGGACCAATTTTTAGGTACTTAATGTCAAACTACTTAACCGTAGAATCTTTCGGCTGAATCATTTGCTGATATTTTTCAATATTGGATTTAACCGTTGGATCATTAGGAAACATCGTTTCTAACTTCTGCCATAGTGCAAGGAGCTTATCATATTGTTCTGAGTTCTCATAAATTTCAATAAGCAACCGGTACGGATTATAATATGATTGAACATCAGTTGGATTTTTTTCCAGATCTTCCAATGCTTTCATTTCAACATCTGATGCTATTTCAAGAAACTTTTTATTATCGCCGGCAGACAGATAAAGATTTGCCACTTCGAATAACAAACCATTTTCCATACCCAGGACTTTGTATGGTAATTTTTCATTCATATCATCAAGTGCTGCGATAAGATTTTTGTTATCACCAATACTTCTGTAATAAACTGCTAATCTCATAAATGCATTGCGATAATTCTGTACCATTCGTTTATGATTCTCGTCAAAGAAAATACTAGGATCGTTAAGACCAGTAAATCTGAAACCGGGCAAATAGCTTTTGCTCGGTTCAGTGTTTCCTTTCAATTGAGCTTTTACCATTTCAACATCTATAAATTCGCTGCCTGGTTGTCGTTTTTCTGGTACAAGTTTGAAAGTCATCCCTTCCATTTTTAAATAATCCTGCAAACCGATTTTACTATCATCCGAACAAGTTACTGCAAAGTATATTGGTCGTTCCCAATTGTTTGCTTCGATAATTTCTTTCACCATAATGTCCTGAACACGAATTGCTTTTATTTCGCCAAAAGTTAATGTGTTGGGCATTCTCCAGGTCATTTTGCCGGCAGTGAGTATAGTTGTATCGTTTACTGCATATTCATTAATAATTTTAGAAAATTCTTCCGGATTAGCCGCTTTTGGAGTTGTGATACTAACATCAGCCGGGGACCATTGTATTGGTCTTAAATCTTGTGGATTAATTCGTGAATCCGGTATTCTGATTTTTATTGTGCCAACTCCGTAGGGGTCATTATTTTTTAACTGACGTACGTACCAATCGGTATTTAGCAGACTAAGGTTAACAATTTTTACATCTCTTCTAACACCTTCAACATCCTGCAAATACCATAGAGGAAAAGTATCATTATCACCATTAGTAAAGAGAACGCCATTCGGTTCTGTACTCTGTAAAATATTGTATGAATAATCCCATGGAACCCAATTGCGTGAACGGTCGTGCGTATGATAATTAGCCTGCAGCATTTTAATCGGAATAAAAACAAACATCAACATCAATACACCCATCAACGCAGCAGTTCCATAAGTTTCTTTCTTAAAATATTTTTTTACCAAATCAACTAAACCACGTACTCCTATTGCAATCCAGATTGAAAATACAAAGAATGCACCGACATAAAAGTAATCTCGTTCTCTTGGTTGCGGCTGCTGCTGGTTCTGATAGAAAGCGGTCAGATATCCCAATAAAATAAATGCTACCATAAAAACAGATGCCATTTTCCAATCACGCCGGAAATGATAATAAATGCCAAACAATCCAACCAAAAATGGAATTCCGAATAAAGAATCCGCAGCATTGCCTTCAAACTTCACATTAATTATTTTGCCGAAAATATTCCCAAGAAAATTGAATGGTGCTATATTTGCTCCATCATCCTGAACCCATCCTTCACGACCTGCATAATTCCATAACCAATATCTGGTCATCATATGATTCATCTGGTAATTATAAAAGAATGATAAATCGCTGGGATAATTTGTAAAAACTCCCTGTTGATGCGGTTCACTTGTAAACCTTCTTTTAAATGTTGGAAAATCACCATACTGCTCTCTGTTGAGATATTGTTCCAACTTTGGAAAAGTATCCGGTTCATTTTCATTCATCGGAGGGTTTTGATTTGCTCTGATAATAACCATTGAGAAAGTAGTGAAGCCAAGAAGAATAAAAATTGTTGACATAAAGATTGTATGCAGCGTTGGCTTATTATTCTTCACAGAATAATGAACAGCATAACCAAGTAGTGCGAGTAATACAATAAAAATTAGAAGCTCAACTATGATATTATCTTTCCCGATTGCAGTCATTACTGCCGGTAAAAGTTTAACTACTCCCGGGTAGGTTGCAAACAGTGCAACTCCACCAATAATGATCGGGAGATAAAATGAGTTTTTACTGAAAACTTTTTTCCAATAAATTCCCATAACAACAATGCTTATCACAACAATCATAAGTTTAAATTTTGTATCAAAATCTTTGTATTCATCGCTGGTCGGCGGAGTGGAGCTAGTCTCTCCTGCCCACCATATTATTGCAAGTAATAAAATAATTCCGGCATGAGCAAGCAAAATGTAACCTGACTTCTTTAAGGCTTCTTCATCATCTACATATTTTTTGAAGAAAACGATCATCACTACAGGAACAATAGCTAACACACTCATCAGGTGAACACCAATGGATAAACCGACCAGATAAGCAATACCGAGTATATACTTTTCACTGTCTTTATTATCTGCTCGTTCATACCATCTTATGATCAGATAAACTATTGCAGCAACTAATAAAGTACTGAAGGCGTAAACTTCAGCTTCAACACCGTTGAACCAAAATGTATCACTGAAAGCGAGTGAAAGCGCTCCAATAGCTGATGCAGTATATGTTGCTAATGCCTCTGAAAACGTTTCTGGTTTTTTACCAGTGAAAATGTTGATAAGCTTTACAGCAATTAAGTACAGTAAAAACACACTGAGTGCACTCGAAAAGACAGAAATTAAATTTATTTTAAACCCAACATTTTCAAAGAAGGGAATCTTTGAAAAAATATTACCCAGTATGAGAAAGAAAGGAGCTCCGGGGGGATGTGGTACCTGCAAGTAATAGCTCGCAGCAATAAATTCACCGCAATCCCAGAACGATACCGAAGGTTGAACGGTCATCCAATAAACGACCAGTGTTACAAAAAAAACTCCGGCTGCATAAATTCTATGTAAAAGTTTCAGGTTCATTATTTCCTCGTTAGAATAAGAAGGTCAAAATTAGTTACAATTCGATTTGTTTACAATGAAATGGAGGGTTTTTAATATTCAATTACCTGATCCCTGATCAGTGTTTTTCTTGAAGAATTTATCATACTTTGATGTATCGACTGGTTTATGATATTTATCATGTAATTCTTTCAACCGTTGCATAGAAAGTGTGTCAAACTCATCATCATCTTTATCTCTCTTTATAAACATCTTATATTCCTCATATTCCTGACGAGAGAAATTACGTTCATATTTCTTTAATGTCTCAAGTAATTTTTTTTGTTCCCTGTAGGATGACATGTTCAACCTGTTTTCTTAATTGAATAATTTTCAGTATTAAGATAAATATTGCTTCGGATCGAAAAAATCTATTTAATTTTATTTTATTTATTATAGACGGGTAGCTGATAAATTAGTTCAGCTTTCCAATCAGAGATCAATCTTTATTGAACACACTTCTATATTCATCACCCCAATCGTTCAATAAATCGATAATCGGAATAACCGATTTCCCGAGTAAAGTAAGATTGTACTCAACTTTAGGTGGAATTTCCTGATAAACTTTACGTATAATAATTTCATCGCGCTCAAGTTCACGAAGTTGTTGTGTCAGCATTTTGTGCGTTGCTTTTGGTAGTAATCTTTTAAGTTCGCCGTATCTTTTAGGGTCGTCTCGCAGCCTCCAAATTATTGGTATTTTCCACTTTCCACCAATAATATCCAGTGAAAGCTCAACAGGATTGTTAAATTTTTTCTCTTTAAAGTTGATTTCTGGCATATTTTACATACTTTCTTTTCGTTGTATATAATATTTTACAATATATATGCTGATAAATATAGTATTTGAGCCATTATCATACAAATTTCTATTAAGCAAATTTTTGATATGAGTTTATAAGAGATCAAAATTTTAAACTCTAACCAGCTAATCCCGTTAAGTCAGCGATGCAAAAACAATTTTCAGGGGCTGATCTAAATTCGGTTTCTCCTTTTCAGATAGTAGAACCACAAAAAGTAAGCTGCTAATGAGCGATATGGTTTTAATTTTTTTGTAAAACAAACAATGCCACTATCAGATTTTACTTTAGTCAACTCCTTAATTGTAGTTATCAGGGCAATATCACCTAAAGGAAATATATCTTTGTTTTGTAAACAGAACATTAAGTAAATATCTGTTGTCCAATCGCCGATACCTTTTATGCTTGTAAGTTTTTTACGAACCTCGTCAGGATTTATTCCTGACAATTCATCAAAATCCAATTCTTTGTTTATTACAGCCTTCGATAAAGCACGAAGATATTCTGCCTTTTGTTTACTGATCTGACAAGTACGCATTTCTTCATCAGTCAATTTCAAAACATTCGTTGGCAAAAATTCAGTCAGATAATTATTTAGCTTATTGAAATGTGCTTCAGCAGATGCAAGACTTACCTGCTGCTCTAAAATAATTTTTGATAATGATATAAATCCTTCGGGTCTGTTCCAGTTTGGAGGGGTGCCGTACTTTTCTTTAATCTTTAAAAAAATTTTGTGCTTAGAAGTGAGTTTTTTAACATCTGCTTTGTTGACTATTCTTTGTGACATCTACAGAAGAAATACCAAATAGGTTTATGATGAACAGCGGGATTCAAAAATTTCCTGACGACAGGTTCTTTCATATCCATTAAAAATTATTTTACCTCCATCAAGTATGAGGTCAGTTTATTAATTAAACTGTCTTTCATCTCAAACACATCACAAAAAACCAGATTAATATATTCAGCATCTTTTTTCTTTGCGCGCACAGTCCCTTCTGTTATGACAATATTATTTTCTTCAATGGCTCTTGTAACAACAATAACTGGCTTACCTTCAAATGCAGGATTTTCAATTTCTTTATCAAAGGCATCTTTTCCTTTTAAATGAAAGACTCCGGGCAAAATCCATTCGACATTATCTGCTAGACAAGATAAAATTTGTTCGTGATCAGACTTATTAAATCCATCAATATACTTTTCTACTACTTTTTTATTTGCAGACATAAATCCAACATCAAAAAAATTTGTTTTTTAAAATCCGATTTCATTTGTAATGGTTTACTTTATAATACAACTTTTTTCCAGGTTCCTTTTTTGAATAACCAAAGTGTAAATAGTCCAACTGCAGTTTCTGAAGCGAATATTGCCCAGAAAACTCCTGAAATATCCATCCCAACAATCTTTGCGAGAAAGTATGAAAGCGGAATTTGTATCAACCAGAAAAATACAAGATTTATTTTTGTTGGAGTCATAGTATCACCAGCACCATTAAATGCCTGTACGGAAACCATCCACCATGCATAAATAAAATACGAATATGACACTATCTTGAGCCACATTCCTCCGACTTCTATAACACCCGGCTCATCTGTAAAAATTCCGACCAGGTTTTCACTAAAGAAGAAATATACAACTGAAACCAGAATTAAAAATGACATGTTCCAAATTCCGGTGATCCAAACAGATCGTTCAGCACGATCGGGCTGCTTTGCACCAAGGTTTTGTCCAACAAGCGTAGCTACTGCATTTGACATTCCCCACGAAGGCATCATTGTAAACATCATTATTCTTATTGCAATAGTTGCACCTGCCACGGCTTGACTTCCGAAGTCTGAAATAATTCTCATTATAAAAATCCACGAGGTCATTGCAACAATCATTTGCCCAATTCCGCCAAGAGAAGTTTTAATTATTTTTTTAATTGTTTCCCATTGAAGTTGAAATTGTGATTTTAAAACCCTGATATGTTTAACACCTTTGAAAAGAAACCAGAGTTGCATAATTACTCCAACACCTCTTCCGATGTTAGTAGCAATCGCCGCACCTTCAATTCCTAATTCGGGGAATGGTCCAAGTCCATAAATTAATACTGGATCGAGAATCATATTTATTCCATTTGCAATCCAGAGAACTCTCATTGCAATTGCTGCATCTCCGGCACCCCTGAAAACTGCATTGATAATAAACAATAACATTATTACCACGTTTCCACCAAGCATCCATTGCGTGTAACGATAACCATGCTCGAGTGTCCATGCATCACCACCCATCAATGAAAGCAATTCTTTCGAAAAGAAAATTCCTGCAATTGCGAATGGTATTGAAATCAGAATTGCGAGGAAGATTGATTGAACTGCAGTAATTCCGGCCTGTTCTTTTTCTTTTTCGCCGATTCTTCTTGCAACGATTGCTGTTATCGCCATCGACAAGCCCATTCCAATGGAGTAAATGAGAAACAAATATGTTTCCGTAAGACCAACAGTTGCAACGGCTGATGCACCAAGTGTTCCGACAAAATAAATATCAACAACTGCAAAAGTTGATTCCATAATCAACTCAAGTATCATCGGAACTGCAAGTAGAAAAATTGCTTTGCCAATTTTTATTTCTGTATAATCAGCATCGCTTCCCCTTATTGCATTTTTTAATTCTTGCCAGATTGAATTCTTTGAAGTTTCAGCTGTAGTATTTTTATTTTGTAATTCTAATCCGATTTCTTCGTTCATATTAAATTTTATTGTTAATTTTTTTTGTATTGCTATAATATAAAAGTTGATTTCGTTGACTAAGGTACTTTAATGTCAATTAGGGATAAATTACAACAAATAAAGATGATTGATGACCTACAATGTACTTAATTAAATTCCTTCAAATGAAACATAATAGTCGTTAAACATAATAACAATATTTTTGTTTTGACAAGAATCAAAAAGTAATTCTTACCCTTTAGCTTTTTTATAATTGGAATATATGATAACAACGGTTTTAAAAGTTGCAATTAAATATTTTAGAGATACAATATGTTTGGCACAATTTTTATCCTTTATAATAGAAATTCTTTGAAAATAAGAACCGCGAAACTTAAAATGAAAAAACTCTATTTACTGATTATAACTTTGCCCATTTTCCTCTTTGGAAGATTGTACGGACAAAGCCTTTCCGCAGAACAGATATATGAAAAAGTAAATGATGCTGTTGTTGTGATATATGCATATGGTTACTCTGAAGAACCAGAAGCACAAGGAAGTGGTGTTGTTCTTAATGATAAAGGTTATATTGTAACAAATTATCACGTTTTGTCAGGCTGCGAAAGGCTTGAAATATTGCATCGTGATGAAGTGGTACCATACGTTGATATTATTGGAATAGATGTCGAAAAAGATATTCTAATACTAAAAATAGAAGAGAATAAATTTCCTTTCGTAAAAATAGGAGAAGTTAAGTCGCTCAAAGTTGGACAACGTGTTTATGCAATTGGTAGTCCGCTAGGTTTTGAAAATTCTATCTCCGAAGGCATAATTAGCGGACTAAGAAATTATGAAGAATTAGGAAATTATATACAAATAACAGCGAGTATTTCTTCCGGTAGTAGTGGCGGTGCTGTCGTAAATGACAGAGGAGAATTGATTGGAATAAGTACTCTATCAGCGGATGAAGGTCAAAACTTAAATTTCGCGATACCTATTGATGAAGTACTTAGTGTTGAAATCAATTCATATAGTAAAAATAAAAAGTTCAAGGATTTTGAATTATTAAAAAAAGGTTGGGACGCATTTCAAATGGGTGACTACTTAAATTGTGTGGCATATTATACTCGATATATAGAGAAGTATCCAAATGAATATGGTGCTTATCTTAATCGAGGTGTAGCTTGGATAAATCTGAATAACTATGCTGGTGCTATTAAAGATTTTAATAAAGTCATAGATATTAACCCAAATTTAGACGTAATAGCTGGAGCGTATAATAGTCGAGCAATTGCAAAAGGATATTTAACGGATCACATAGGTGCACTTCAAGATTTTGATATAGCTATAGAATTAGATCCTAGTTATGTTGGTGCTTATATAAATAGGGGTGACGCAAATTTTGAGTTGGGCAATTATAATGAGTCAATTCAAGATTATAGTAATGCAATTGTTTTAAATCCTACCGATTATTCAGATGCCTATTATAAACGCGGAAAGGCAAAGAATAGTTCAAATGATTATACTGGTGCAATCCAGGACTATAATAAAGCCATTGAGTTAAATCCAATTTTAGTAGATGCTTATATTAATCGTGGAATTTCAAAATATAACTTAGGAGATAGACTTGGTGCTTGCCTTGATTGGAGTAAGGCAGGTGAACTTGGCTCAATAGATGCTTATAAATTTATAAAGGAGTATTGTGATTAATGGAATTTAGATTAACACAAAAACTATGATGTTAAAAAAAGAAAATTTAAGTGAAGAACTATACGCTGTTTGGGATATTATTGAAATATTAACTGGTAGTTCTTTAGAACAACTCTCTAATCTAGAAATGCACAGAAAAATAAGATCATTATTATTCTTTTACGGAGTAATTGATCATTTCTGTCAGGCAAGCAATCTTACAAAGAAACAATCTGATTTTGTATTTCAAAGTTTAGATCATCGAATAATTGAATTGGTTGATCAGAGTCTATTGTCACTTATGAATCCTACAATTATTAAAATGATCTTTAATGATTCCTTTTTATTCGACATTATGACTGTAGGTGGTGAATCCTATGGAGATTTTTTGTCAGGTGATAAGGAAAGGGGCGGAAGGGTATTAATTCGTTTCGGTGCTTTACTAACCTTGTGGAATAATATTGATCCTACAAAAACGGAATTAAAGATTATTTCATTTTTGAAATCGGAAAATAGATAGTGAGGGATTCTATGACTAAAGAAGAATTCAATATCATAAACGATTTCATATTAGAAAACCTCAAGAAAGAAAATCCATTCCGGATTACAACATCAGTACTATTTAAAGTTATAAATTACAACATTCAATTTAGAAGTGGGCACAAAGCACTTTATGATAGTTTTATAAAATATTGTGTGGGGTCAAGTCCCACTTATAAGGTTAAATCTTTTTGGAAATCCGAGAGTTATGATAAACAATTTGACATTGAATTTCGGTTATAAAAAAAATCTAAAAGATTTTTATTTTTCCGCCAAGTCCTTAAGTTTCTGTAGTGCTACAGGCCACATTCCTTCAAACATTTCTTTATACTCATCATTGATGTCCATATCGACCAACAGTCCTGTTTTATCGTGAAGATCTTTGAATGTGTAATTCTCAAGTGCACCAGCCCACTGTTTTACTGCATCGCTTGTTGTATCTTCTTTTCCATCCTGAACAAGACCAAGGTGTTCGATAGAAAGATATTCGTGTTTTTTATTTTCTTTTATTCTGCTGACCATTCCACCAAGCTTACCTTCCTGATCCGGTCCGAGAAAAAGCATTTTACCTCCTTTATTCCAACTGCCAACATAGTGCGAACCCGGTGAAAACGCTTCAGTCCATTGACGGTATGTTTTGTCATCAAGCATTGTGTTCCAAACTTTTTCTTTTGATGCTTTAATTACGATTGAGAAATTTAATTTTTGCATGGCTATACTCCTTAATATTTTTTTGTAATTACATTATTCAGAAGCGAGCTTTCGACGCCTGGCAAGTTCTTCTTCAGTTTCATTTTCTAATGCAAATGATCCTAATTTTAATTCTCCGGCAGGTTGATAAGTTGCAATGATTACTCCTGTGCCTGATGATTTAACATCAACAAGTTTGAGATTGGATGCATTCACTCCTTCACCAAACAGTTGTTTTCCTTTTCCAACAGTTACCGGAAATGTCCAGACATTAAATTGATCCACAAGATTTTCATTAACCAGAGTTTTGATAAGTTTGCTGCTTCCGTGAACCTGAAGCTCCGGTCCACTTTGTTCTTTTATTTTTTTTATTTCATTTTCGACATTACTTTTTATCAAAACAGAATTAGTCCAATTAAGTTTATTCACTGTTCTGGAAGCAACATATTTTTTTGTTGCATTAAATTTATCAGCAACCGGATCGTTTGTAATATACGGCCAATGAGCAGCAAATATTTCATAAGTTTTTCTTCCGAGAAGCAGTTCGAATGGCTTTGACATAAATTCATCCATAAAATTTCCCATCACTTCATCCCAGTAATGAAATGACCAACCGCCGAAATTAAAATTACTTGTTGGATCTTCTTCTGGTCCACCAGGTGCCTGCATAACACCATCGAGTGTTACAAATGTATTTATAATTAATTTTCTCATATTAATTTCCTTTATATGCTTTCTCCAGATCTGAAATAATTATTTTTTTCATCTTCAGCATTGCCTGCATTGTTTTTTGAGCTTTAACAGGATCTTTATCATTCATCATATCAATCAGAATTTTGGGAGTTATTTGCCATGATACTCCAAACTTATCCTTTATCCAGCCACACATACTTTCTTCGCCTCCATCGGAAGTTAGTTTGTTCCAATAGTGATCAACTTCCTGCTGGTTTTTGCAATCAACAACAAAAGAAAAAGCTTCGTTAAAATCAAAACCATGATCAAGCGTACTGCTCATTGAGTTTAATAAATATTTTGACAAACTAAATTGAGCAAAGAGAAGAGCGTTCTTCGGAAGATTTTGCGATTCCGGGTACGGAGCTTCCAAAAGAATTTTTGAATCAGGAAATATTGAAGTGTAGAAATCAACTGCTTCTTTTACTCTGCCGGATTTTTTATTCACAAACAAAAGTGCTGGCAAAATTTTCTGTGATGAATTTATTTTCTCAACCGTCAATTGCCATGAAAGTCCGAATTTATCTTTTACCCAGGCATATTTCGGACTCCAATCATATTTATCCAATGACATCAATGCACTTCCGCCATCCAATAACTTCTTGTAAATTCTTTCAATCTTTTCATCAGATTCACAATAAACAAAAAGTGATATCGACTCATTGATTTTAAAATGTGGACCCGCATTCATTGCAGTAAAATTATTTCCTTCCAGTTGAAATGAAATGACAAATGCTGAACCGACAGGCATTCCGGTTACCTTTGCAGCAGATTCATCGTACCTGCTGACATTTACTATCTTCGAATTGTCAAATACAGTTGAATAAAACTTTGCTGCTTCCTCAGCTTGTGTATCAAACCAAAGGAATGGAGTTATTTTTTGCATATTAATTTCCTTTACTATTTGTTACATATTTATTCAAAACGATTCCGCAATCGAATGCAACACTCTCTGAAAGTTTTAAATTTATTTTTTCATCAAGTCTGCTGAACATTTCCACACCTTTTCCTATTGCAGATGGATTAATGAAAAGATTGTATTCATCAATTAAATTTTCTTTCACCAGCGAAGAAACAAAACCAGCTCCACCATATACAATTATATCTTTGCCGGATTTTTCTTTTAAGTTTTTTATTTCTTCTGTTAAATCACCAGTAGCCAGTGACGTATTTACCCAATTATGTTTTTTGATAGTTTTGGTGAAAACAACTTTTGGAATATCAATCATTCTTTTTGCAAATTCATAATTTTCTTTTAGTTCCTTTGATGACTCATCTTTTCTATCTACGACTGACAACCAATGCGAAATAAATCCATCCGTCATTTTTCTTCCAAGAAGAATTGTATCAACAGAATCGTGCAATTCATTTACATACTTTTTAATATCATCACCCCAATTCCAGGTTATCCAGTCTAGTTCACCATTTGATCTGCCAACAAAACCATCAATTGACATTTGAACTTGCAGTTTTAATTTTCTTCCTGCAGACAGGGATTTTGATTCGTTCGACATTTTTAATTTCCTTTTCTTTATTTTTTATTAATTCGCTTTTGGTGGAGTATAAATTACCATCCATCGAATGTTGAATTTATCTACAAGCGAACCAAAATAGTCTCCCCAAAACTGATCAGCCATTGGCATTTCAACTTTACCACCGTTAGAAAGTTTTTTAAACAATTTATCTGCTTCATCTCTGCTATCAGCATCAATTGAAATATAAAAATTATTACCAAAGGTTACATTGAAGCCCATTGATTCCAATGCATCCGTGGCCATCAGGTAGTTATCTTTTCCCATTTTTAAACCGACATGCATTACTTTTTGTTTATCTGCTTTACTCAGCTTTTCAGTACCAGGTACATTTTCGAACCGATTTATACCGCCGACAAAATCTCCTCCAAAAATTTCTCTGTAAAAATTAAAAGCTTCCTCGGTGTTTCCGGGAAAATTTAAATAAGGATTTATTGATTTCATTTTATCCTCCGGGATTTATTAATTGAATAAAATAATTAAAACGAAAATTTTTGATTGACCACAAAGTGGACGAGCTTGGTGTTAAGTTAAAACACAGAAAGGAAAACAAGATAAAGAATTCTAGTGCTGTTGATAGTAAGTTACTATTAGTATTATCTTAAATTCAAGTTTAAATTTTATAATATTGGATTTTAATGATAAACGGTGATTCAAAACACTCATCCAATGTTAAATTGAAACTGCCGGAGATAGAGCTTATCTAATCATCTAAATTATTATTTATATTTAATTATTTGGTTAAGTAACAAATAAACGAAAGGATAAAATGTTGAGTGAAACGAAAACCCGCTTTGTGGGAAAAACAATCATTCATAAAGCAAATACCAGGGGTCATTTTGATTATGGTTGGTTGAAAACTTATCATACTTTTAGCTTTAGTAACTACTACGATCCTGAACGCGTTAACTTTGGAATGCTGAGAGTTTTGAATGATGACACAATTGAAGCTGGAGAAGGATTTGGAACACATCCTCACAACGATATGGAAATCGTAACCATTCCATTGGAAGGTGCTGTTGCCCACAAAGACAGCACTGGTGGTGAAGGTGTGATTTATCCTGACGAAATTCAGGTGATGTCCGCAGGAACCGGAATTCATCATTCGGAATATAATCATCTGAATGATGGAACAACAAAACTTTTACAGCTCTGGATTTTCCCTGATAAAAAAGGACACGAACCAAGATACAATCAGAAATTTTTTAATTCGGAAGAAAGAAAAAATAAACTGCAATTCATTGTCACTCCTGAAAAGAAGGGTGATAACTTGTGGTTGAACCAGGATGCATACCTTGCATTATCAGATTTAGAAAAAAGTAAATCTCTTAATTATAAAATTCACACTAAAGGAAATGGTGTTTATTTATTTTTAATTGACGGTAATATTTCGGTGGGTGATGACAAATTATTCAAACGTGATGGGATTGGTCTTTGGGAAACAGAGGAGATATCAATTAATGCAAGTGAAGATTCGAGACTTCTGTTTATTGAGGTACCAATGATGTAACTTTAAATCCGTTTATCAAGTATATGTACAACAACAGACGTTTGATTTTTAATTTTGTTTACAGGATATGTTGAAATATTATTATTAAATAATTGTCAACTCAAAACTAAAAATTTTATAGAGGTTTGATATGAAAGACAAAATTATTCGTCTGCTTTGCTTTTCCATTATTATATGCGGTTTATTTATTCCAAGCAATTTAGCACAGGATGAGCCATTGATATCCAGAAAAGTTTTATTCGGAAATCCGGACAAAGCATCTTTAAAAATTAGTCCAAACCACCAGATGATTAGTTATTTGGCACCCTTCAATGACGTATTAAACGTTTGGGTAGCGCCAATTGATAATCCGGAAGATGCAGTTGTAGTTACAAAAGATACGCTCCGCGGAATCAGAATTTATTTCTGGTCATACAACAATGAACAGATCTTATATCTTCAGGATCTTGGTGGTGATGAAAATTGGCAGTTACATGCTGTTAATGTGAAAACAAAACAAGATGTAAACCTCACACCATTTGAAGAGATTACTGGTCCTGATGGTCAGCCAGTAACGATGCCAGACGGTCGCAAGCTAAGACCACGCGCAGATATTCAGGAAGTTAGTTATAAACATCCAAATGAAATTCTGATTAGTCTGAATACCCGTAATCCGCAATACTTTGATATTTACAGATTGAATATTATTACAGGTGATATGAATTTGATTCAACAGAATGATAAGTTCGCCGGATTCCAGACTGATGATGATTACAATATCAGGTATGCATTTGAAAATACATCTGACGGAGGTATGGAATTATTCACGCCCGACGGAAACGGTAGCTGGATAACATTTGATAAAATTCCGATGGAAGATGCACTGACAACAACTCCTATCAGCTTTAACAAAACCGGCGATGTACTTTATATGATTGATAGTCGTGGCAGAAACACTGCTGCTTTAATATCAGTAAACCTCATCACTGGCGAGAAAAAATTAATTTTTGAAAATCCAAAAGCTGATCTGAGTGGAATAATGATCCATCCAACCGAAAAAACAATTGAAGCTGCAGCCAGCGATTATTTGCGAACCGAATGGGAAATTCTTGATCAATCAATAAAACCCGACATGGATTATCTTAAAAGCGTAACCAATGGTGATGTGAATGTAACAGACAGATCGCAGGATGATAATTTCTGGGTTGTATCATACACGAAGGATGATGGACCAATTTATTATTACATTTATGACCGGTCAGTGAAGAAAGCAAAATTTCTTTTCACTAACAGGAAAGCTCTTGAAAATGTAAAGCTTTCAAAAATGTATCCTGTTATTATTAAATCCAGAGATGGACTTGATCTGATCAGCTATTTAACGCTGCCTTATGGAAGCAACTCTGAAGGCTATCATCCATCCGAACCTTTACCGATGATATTATTTGTTCATGGCGGTCCCTGGGGACGGGATAGTTGGGGTTTCAATTCAACTCATCAATGGCTTGCAAACAGAGGATATGCTGTGTTGAGTGTGAATTTCAGATCATCAACAGGTTTTGGTAAAGATTTTATTAATGCGGGAAATAAAGAATGGGGCGGGAAGATGCACAATGATTTGATTGATGCAGTTAATTGGGCAGTTAAAGAAGGCATCGCACAAAAAGATAAAATCGCAATTATGGGAGGAAGTTACGGTGGTTATGCAACTTTAATTGGTTTGACGTTTACTCCTGATGTGTTCGCATGCGGAGTTGATATTGTTGGTCCTTCAAATATTAATACTCTTATGGAAACAATCCCTCCTTACTGGCTGCCTGTAATAAATATGTTCACATCACGTGTCGGAGATTTCCGAACTGAAGAAGGAAAAAAATTCCTTGAGTCAATATCGCCATTATTCTTTGTTGATAAGATTACAAAACCATTGTTAATCGGACAGGGCGCAAATGATCCTAGAGTAAAACAAAGTGAATCTGACCAAATTGTAAAAGCAATGAACGAAAAAAATATTCCTGTTACCTATGTTTTATTCCCTGATGAAGGACATGGTTTTGCAAGACCCGAAAACAGGATGTCATTCAATGCTGTTACTGAAATATTTTTATCACTGTTTCTTGGCGGACGTGTTGAACCTATTGGCGATGACTTTAGAGGTTCTAGCATAACTGTACCGAACGGAGCAGATAATATTCTTAATCTCAACGCAGCTTTGTCTGGGAACAAATAGTTAAATAGCAAATTATTCTAGTAACAAACCCGATTTCTTTTCAGAGATTGGGTTTTCTATTTTGAAAGAACTTTACAGAAAACTTAATACATTGAGATGCAAAAATATGGAGGCAGTTAAATGGACAATGAAAAATTAAAATACCCAATAGGAAGATATCACGAAGCGGAAAATATTGAAAAAGCAGAAATCAATAATTTTATCAAAGAAATTGAAACTCTTCCTCAAAGACTTGCTGATGCAGTAAGAGGATTATCAACTGAACAACTACGAACTCGTTATCGTCCAGATGGCTGGACTATTCAGCAGGTTGTTCATCACATTGCTGACAGTCATCTGAACGCTTATGTTCGTTTCAAACTTGCCTTAACGGAAGATAACCCTGTAATCAAACCATATAATGAAAAACTTTGGGCAGAACTTCCTGATTCAAAATTACTTGATATCAATGTTTCGCTTACGCTCATAGATTCACTTCATAAAAGATGGACTGCATTGTTAAAACAACTCAATGATAATGAGCTTGAAAAAAAATTTTTACATCCCGATTCCGGAATGAAAACACTGAGTGAAACTGTATGCCAATATGCTTGGCACGGAAATCACCATCTCGCTCACATCATTTCACTCAAAGAAAAGATGAAGTGGTAATAATTCTCGATTAAATTCCGATCATTGCAGTTAAAGTGAACTGCCAGGCATTTATCGCACGAGTATTTTCAACAATAAAAATATCATCATCCGTACCGAACAAAGGATCCTTCTCATCATTTAATGAAGTATATGAATCAAGTCTTTTGGGATTTGTTGATGTCCCTGTGTACTGCTGACCAAATACGTTGTAAAGATTGTAATGAACTCCAACATCGAATGTTACTACCGGAATTATATCGAGTAAAGCACCGCCACCGATGCCAGCACCAAATCTTGTTTCATTTTCAAATTTATATTCTCCGCTCGGAACTTCTGCAACTCCCTGAAATTTAACTGTACCGCTAAAAGTATTTACTGATACAAATCCATCAAGATAAAAGCCAACTGGTGAAAGCGGAGGTGAAATATTAAATTCAGGACCAGCTTTGAGTGAAAATATCCCATGTGAGTTCTCAACTTTACCATGACCTGGTTCACTTTCTCCTTCACCGCTTACAGTTGAATATTCAACTATACCAAACAAATTAAAGCCCAGCAAGCCTACTCTTGCTTTTGCATGATAATTAAATCCGCTGCTCATTCCGTACTTGGTTCCATTGAAAAAGTCAATTGTTGAACCACCGTAGCCTCCAACCGGAGATATGTATCCGAGTCCACCTCCAATTTGAAACGATACCTGTGACTGAATATTTGCAGGGATGAAAAATAAAGTGGCTGTGATCAGCATAAAAAGGTTTTTCATTATTCTCTCCTAATTTTTTTATAACAATATTTGAATGAATTATTATCTATTCAAGAGTTCAAATATTTTGCCATTAAAAGTCATAAGAATAATCAACCATTCTTAAATTATTTAATTTAAATGAAATATCTTACGGCGTAAGATTTACGAAAACTAAACCGGGATAAAATATGCATAAATCAAAACTACTTTTCTTGAATTTGTTTCTTCTATGTTTTTGCCTGTTTCTATCATCAGCATTATGTCAAAATTCCGGATCAGACAAAAAAGGAACAAGAACAATTTATCTTATTCGTCATGGACTTTATAATGAGAACGATGAAAGGGATGAATTCATTGGTAAAGAATTGACACCGCTTGGAATTGCTCAGGCAAGATTGCTGGCAAACAGGTTGAAATCAATGTCTGTTGATTTTAATTCTCTTGTAAGCAGCACAATGTCACGCGCAAGACAAACCGCAATGGTTATCAATAAAGAGTTTCCGGAACTTGTTTTGCAGCAAGACAGCTTAATTGCTGAATGCACTCCACCAACCTGGCGGAAAGATGTGATGGCAGAAAGTGATTCATCCGAATTGGCTGAGTGTGTTGAAAATCTTGAAGTGTCATTTAAAAAATATTTTGTTCCTTCACCAGATGAAAATGATAGAAATGATTTAATTGTTTGTCATGGAAATGTTATCAGATATTTTGTTACAAAAATTTTAAATGTTAATACAATGTCATGGCTGCAGATGAGTATTACAAATTGCAGTCTGACAATTATTCGAATAAGAGCTGACGGAACACTGAAGTTAGATACGTTCGGTGATTACGGACATATTCCGGAGAATATGCGAACATTCACAAGCGGAGAAAATGAAACCAAAGAATTATTAGTTCCAAATAAGTAATTAAAAATATTTTATGAAAACAGCTGTAATAATCGGAGCGACTGGGTTGGTTGGTCATACACTTGTAAAAAAATTACTTGAGGACAGCCGTTATCAATCAATAAAAACTTTTAACCGGAGATCTTCCGGTATAATTCATCCGAAACTTAAAGAATACATTGTTGATTTTGATGAGATGGGAAAATGGAAACAACTAATTACTGGCGATGAATTATTTTCTGCAATGGGCACAACAATCAAAAAGGCAGGAAGCAAAGAAACACAATATAAAATTGATGTAACATATCAATATGAAATTGCGAAATCTGCTGCTGAAAACGGAGTTCAAAATTATTTTCTTGTTTCTTCTGTTGGAGCGAATTCAAAATCAAAAATATTTTACCTGAGAATTAAAGGTGAACTTGACGAGAAAGTTCAGCAATTATCATATAACAAAATCAGAATATTTCGTCCTTCTTTATTACTTGGGAAAAGAAAAGAAAAAAGATTTGGCGAAAAAACTGCGGAAAGAATATTGAAGATTGCGATTCCATTAATTCCTTTCCTTAAAAATCAGAGACCAATCGAGGCTGATAAAGTTGCGAGAGCTATGATAACATCGGCAAATAAAGAGGATAATGAGCCAATTAAAATTTATGGGATTGATGAAATATTTAAACTTGGTGAGAATTAAACAAACAAGTTGTCATTCGGTGCTTGACACGGAATACAAAACAATAACCCGTTTACAGATTCCGGTTCTTCTCCGGCAATTGCCGGATCGACCGGAATGACACAAATAAAATATTTAATTCAATTATTGTTTCTGATAAAAATCTGTGTGAAGTAAATTGTGTTTCCATCATATGCAACGCCGACACCGGTCAGGTTCGAGTTACTTTCAATATTGCTTTTATGTCCGGGACTATTTAACCACGCTATAACCACAGCTTCTGCGCTATAATTATAAGCAACATTCTCTCCTGCCCAGTTCCATGAAATAGTTTCTCCGATTTTATTAATCCGTTCGTTAAAACCATCATGATTTATTGTTTGAGCATTCGCCATATCCAAACTATGCTGTCTGCATTCGTTTGCAATTATATCATTCCAAACGAGTGCGGGTAAACCCATTCCTGTTCGATGTTCATTTACAAGACGATGAACTTCAACTTCAACACTATCTGCAGGAGAACCATTATTGTTTTTACTCGCAACAGGATCATCTTCACACGAGAATGAGAGAAATAAAATCTGAATTAATAACAAGAAAAATTTCAAAAGTTTGATTTTCATTCCTCATTCGAATCAAATTTCATGCGAATCTAAATTTTACTTTAACGCTGTGTTTTCAAGAGTTTAGCATGAAAAAGTCGTAATTTACCATTGATTGAACGTAAGAATTTCTCCCCTGTTCAAATTTATTTTTTAACTTTAATTATCAGTTCTCTGACTTCCTTGCTTTAATATTCACATCAAATTTTTTAGAGATTTTATTTTCAGTCAATTGCAAATCTGCTTTAATACCGGTTTTGGAAAGCTGATAATCATTCACTGAAATGGAATCTGCGGCAAACCCATTTGCTTTTGAGTTCTTTAAAAGATTCTTTAATACATTTCTTGCTTCAACTTCCGTGTCATAATTGGCTGTTGCTTCTGACTGGTAAACTCCTTCTTTGTTAGAAACAAAAATCATCCTGAGTGTTGCGGTTTGATAAAACATACACATCATTTCAGGATTGCTGTTATCCTGATGAACGGGATTACCAAAAGTTTTTATCACATCAGATTTTGGTTTGCCAATAAATTCATGAACACTGATATCTTGTGCAGATAATAATACTGGAATCAAGTATATCAGGAAAAAATAAACGAAGGAAAAATTTTTTGATTTCATAATGACTCCCTGAAAAATTATTTATAATTTCAAAAAGGGTTATAGAATTGTGTGTCCTGAACGAGGATTTAGTAGGATTGAAACTGTGATTGAACTCTTTGAGCATTTTAACCTCATTAGACAAAAATCACATCTGAAATTTAATTTAAAGTAGCAATAGAGTCAATTGCATTTGGTTGGGTAGTAGTCATGATACGTATCCCTAACCTTCTCTTTTAGAGAGAAGGGATTATTCTATACCGTGACCTATTATTAACTTTTAGATAGCAGAATATCAACTTTGGTTTTCCTGACAATAATTCTCTCTTTTTTCAAGAGAGAGATATGAGAGAGTTGTTAATATTACTGGGCTCAAGATTTCAGATGTCACGGAATCGTCTTTGACACCCTGAAAGAGTGTCAACCGGATTCATTAGGATGGCAGGAAACAGGTCTTCACTTACTATGAAATGAAAAAATCGAAATGTCATGCCTGCGGAAGCAGGAATCTAATGCATATAGAATAATGGATTCCCGTTTTCACGGGAATGACAAGTGGAAAGTAAATCGTTTATTCTAAAGACCCTGAATCAAGTTCAGGGTAAATAAATTACTCAACTAATGAAAGAAATTCTCCGTAACCTTCTTCAGTCATTTTTTCTTTTGGAATAAATCTTAGTGAAGCTGAGTTAATGCAGTAACGTAATCCGGTTGGACCAGGCCCATCATCAAAAACATGACCGAGATGTGAATCACCGTTTTTACTTCTCACTTCTACTCTGTTCCATCCGTATGAATGATCTTCTTTTTTGACAATATATTTTGCATCAATTGGCTGAGTAAAGCTTGGCCAGCCGGTTCCTGAATCAAATTTATCTTTTGAACTGAAAAGTGGTTCGCCGGTAACAATATCGACATAAATTCCCGAACGATGATTATCCCAATATTCATTCTTGAATGCAAATTCAGTTCCTTCACACTGAGTAACTTTATACTGTTCATCTGTTAACATCTTCTTTAATTCTTCATCGGTTGGTTTATGATATTTGGTTTCTTTGTTATCCATATAGACATCTTTCGATTTTGTGTTCTGCATTTTATTATTCTCTGTAATTGTTTGACTTACATTATCTTCGTCACTTTGTGCACAGCCCGTCGTGAACAACAAGACAAAAACTAATAATACGCTTAATAAATTTTTCATTATAAATCCTCGTACAAATTTATGAGCAAGATAATTTTGATTTGTAAAATTCGCAAGGTAAAATCAGGTTGGATTTATCCTGAAGAGCCCAAAAAAGAATGCACTTTAAAGTGAAGAAAAGGAATGAATTAATTCAGATTAGAATTATCTTTCAGATCAAAGTTTGCAATCAGTGATTTCTCTTTATAAAGTTCATCATCAGCATAAATAAAAAGAAGACTGCCATCTCTCAGCAAATTAATTATCGTTTTTGATAATTTAAGAGAAACAGATGGACATCCCCAGCTTCTTCCGATAATACCATTTCCAATAGCAATTCTCTCATCAACATAATCTGCACCGTGAATGATAATTCCTCTTTGTATTGCATTATCATTTATTCCCTTTTCCAAACCTTCAAGCTTTAATGAATACCCTCTTATTCCAAAATATGATTTACCGGTTCTGAAAAACCCAAGACTGCTTTTGTGCGATCCATATTTATTTGAAAAAGTTGTTGCATTCAGATAGCCGGATTTTTTTCCGTGAGCAACTAAGATTTGATAAAGCAGTTTGCGGTTTTCAATATCAATAATAAAAAATCTTTTTTCGTTGGATGGTTTTGAATAATCTATTATTGAAAGTAAATTTTTATTTGCAAACTCGATTGAGCTGTAACCTTCCATTGCTTGTTTGAAAATATTATAATCTAATTTATCGGTGAGATTACAGTCAGTAAAAAGATTTTTAAGAAGTACATCATAACTGTCAACAACCGGAGTGATACTATCATCTGAATTTATATTTCTCTCGCCTGGGGCACTGTTAGAAATGGAATTTGAAAGAAGGGAAAAAACTCCAATAAAAGCAAATAAAAATGTTCTCATATTTTGTTATGCTGCATCATTTGTTCGTTAATATTGCATTAAGTTTCAAAATCCATACCGCCAGAAAAAATCCAATTCGGTTATAATATCTGACATTATACGTCATTAATACGGATTATCCCGACGTAAATAGCTGACGGAACAGGTTATAAATGCTGTGAAAATTTAAAGACGAACAAGACTAAAAGAGGAAGGATAAATCTACATCTCTTAACTGCGTATAATCTTTTTGATTCTGCTGATTTACTCAATTGAAAAATTGAATTTTGATTTGAACTGTTAGACTAACCCGAGAAAAATATGTTTCAAAGTTTGTGTAAATGGTTTTTTATTGCAAGACAAATATTAATCTCTATTGTCAAATTGTAAAGGGGAAACTTCATTTTGGCAAGATTGAATTAGTAGGTGGCTTGTTCAAAAGACACCTTTGGAGAGCACTATTTATAAAACATTTTGAATTTTTATAGATTTTTATTTGTTAAAACTATAATCTATTAATTCAGTTACGATTCCCCAATCATTTTTAGACTTTATCAACCCAATTCCTCTTTTATATGTTTCTGTAAAGTTCCCATCAACACCTCCTATATTAGTAAATAATTCTATTGTTTCCCTGGTTTTATTGATTACTTTTATTAAATATTCGCGACCGGTTGGAAGTCCTTTATCTTCATTTCTTGAACTTAATTCGTTTGGAGGTAATTCTATTTTTGCAACATCACCAGAGTCCAAAGTGAATATGGCCGTCACCCTCTCAAAATATATATTACTATACTGACCAAAGTTTAAAGTGTAAAGCGTATCATTTGAAACTCTTTGATGATAATAGAAAGGAGGGAATTTTTCGTCAACATTTTTATACTCAAGTTTAAAATATTTTTTACCTTCAATTGTGTCAATTCCTACTACTTCCGATGTATGAGAATTATAAAACCATTTGTTCCCGATTGAGAAAGGTATATAATTGTTTTCAACCGAGCTTGATGTTTGAGCTGAAGAACAACACACAAATAGAACGATAATAGAAAAAATGAATAAATAAAAAAATAATTTCATTGTTAAATTCTTCGTAACTAAAATGATATCCGTATAACAATTACTTAGATCGCAAAAAATTCTGTTCATTGGTAATTAACAAACTGAACCGGGGATATCTAGTTCAGCTTCTTTTACTTTTTGAAAAACTAATTTCACGTTTACTTAATATCCTTATCGGGTAATATCTGTTTAAAATTTCTGATTGTAAGAATCGAAACTCTTTTAGATTCAATGCGATAGATGATTCTATATTCGCCTTCAAATACTTCCCTGATTTCTTCTCTGTTTGTTTCTGGTACTTTTCTTCCTCTTTCAGGATTCTTTGCTAACGACTCAACCTTTTTGAAAATTCTTCCAGCCACTTTTTGTGCTGCTGATTTATTGTCAACTGATATATAGTTATAAATGTTTTCCAATCTTTCGGCAGCCAACGGCGACCAGAATATTTTCATAATTAATTTAAGCGTTACGTTATTATGGCGATCCCGACTTTGTCACGTGATTCCAGAATCTATCAGCAATTTCTGGATTTCAGATTCCGGACAAGCCGGAATGACTTTATTAATGATTATTGTTTGCTAAGTAATTAATGTCTCTTTGCAAACTTCTTCTTCAATTCTTTATGAGATATTTCCTTCCCCTGGCTGAGTTGTGCTTCTGCTAATTTAACATCTTCAATTACTTCCAGCTTATCAAGCATTGATTGATACTCTGAAACATCTAACAATATTGCGGTGCTTTTTCCGTTTTGAGTAATGATTAAAGGTCTTTTTGTCTTCTTAACTTTTTCAAAGTAAAAAGCTACTTTGGAACGGAACTCGGAAAGAGGTTGAATATCCTGGTCTAATTGTATTTTGTGCATTAAATTCTCCGACTAAAATATTGTGCAGATAAACGTACAATATTTTGCACAATATTACAAGTTAAAATTTATCTACTGGTAATTAACAAACTGAACAGGAAAATCTAGATCGGCTTCTTTTACTTTTGGGATGACAATCTGCAAGTCATCTTTTTTCGTCTTCTGAATGTTCAAGACTTCAATTAATTTTCTCCCGCTCAATATAAAATCTTTGTATTTCAATTATCTGTTGATCAATGTTAAGATCTTGATTTGTTAGATGTCTATAATAGGATCTTAAAATTAATCCTGACATATCATCATTTGAAGGTACCCCCATTTCAAGTAATTCTTCTCGTAAATCACTATCCCCGATACTGTATCCCAACACTCTATCATACAACCACTCATTCCTAATCCATAATCCTGTAGAAAAATGAGTGTCTATCACAAATTCATCTTCGGACATTGTAATGATTTGTTCTTTAGTTGAATCTGGAAAAATTATATCGAGCTGGGATATCGCCTCTTGCAAATTCCTTGGTTTATAATCAGGGTCATCTTCCTTTATTTCTTGGCTGAAAAGATTTGCCGATATTAAAAATACAAGCAGTGTGTTTACAATTAATTTATTCTTCATAAAAGTATTCCTATTGCTTTCAACTATTTAAAATTCTTCACTGATAATTAACAAACTGAACAGGGAAATCAAGATCAGCTTCTTTTACTTTTGAGATGACAATTTGCAAGTCGTCTTTCTTTGCACCCTGCACACGGATCCTTTCATCCATTATCTGCGCACTTACTTTCAGATTCATATCCTTAATCATCTTTGTAATTATCTTCGCATTGTCTTTAGAAATTCCGCTTTGCAGATTAATTTTTTGTTTCAGTCTTCCGGTTGCCGCCGGTTCGGGCTCTTCCAGCTTCATAACTTTAATTGATAAACTTCTTTTAATAAACCTTGTCTGCAGAATATCAATTGATTGTTTACGTGAATAGTCATCTTTTGTGTTGATATTTATCAGCTTATCTTTTTTATTTAGCTCGATCTCTGTTGCAGAATCTTTTAAGTCATATCTCTGGTGAATTTCTTTGATTGCCTGATTAACTGCGTTATCAACTTCCTGGAAATCAATTTCAGATACAATATCGAATGATGAATTTTTTGCCATATTTTCTCCGGTTTTTTACTCAAATATAAATAATTACTTGCTGCGATTCGATCTGAAGTTACCGTTCATCAATAATTCTTTTAAAATTCTTCCTGTCAGTTTATCTTTACTGGCATTATTTTCATATCAATATTAAACCAAAAAAATGATAATCGACAAAATCGAAAACGCACATCTTTACAAAGGATTGGGCAATAGAATTGAAAAAGCATTTGAATACATTAATAATACTGATTTGAAAAAAATTACGCCGGGCAAATATGAAATAGATGGTGAAAATATTTTTGCTTTGATAAACGAATACAAAACTAAACTGGAATCTGAAGGAAAGCTTGAAGCCCACAGGAAATATATTGATGTTCAGTACGTGATCAGTGGAGAAGAATTAATTGGTTATACTCCACTCGGTAATCAGATAATTCTCGAACCGTATAAAGAAGAAAATGATGTTGAATTTTTCAAAGGTGAAAAATCATTCACAAAAGTTTCTGAAGGTATGTTCGCAATATTTTTTCCGGAAGATGTTCATATGCCCGGGATAATTACAGGAAAAATTTCATTCGTAAAAAAACTTGTAATAAAAGTCCGCGTTAATTAATTAAATTATTAAAAACTTATGGAGGTACTATGAAAAAATTATTTTCACTTTTGTTTGTTTTCTTATTCGTCGTTTCATCCAATATTCTTTTCGCACAGGATGAAGAGGCAGGAATGGATCCTGCAATGATGAAAGCATGGCAGGAATATATGACTCCTGGCACTATGCACGAACTTCTTGCCAAGAATGTTGGCGAATGGAAAACTGAAATTAAATCCTGGATGGATCCCAATATGCCGCCAACCGAAACAGCAGGGAAATCCGTATGTGAGTCAATGCTCGGCGGAAGATATTTCATTGCAACCGAAACCGCAAACTTTATGGGTATGCCTTTCGAAGGTTCATCAATAAGCGGCTACGATAATGCTACAAAAAAATTCTTTAGTGTTTGGATTGATAACATGGGAACCGGAGTCTTAAATCTCGAGGGCAGCTACGATGAAGCCTCAAAAACCTTTACTTATACCGGTTCGGGAATGAGTTTCACTGGTGAATATAAAGTTCGGGAAATTATCCAGCATGTCAATGATGATGAATCTTTGTTCACAATGTATATGGAAGAAGGAGGAAGACCCGAAATGAAAATGATGGAAATCAAGTACACCAGAATCAAATAAATTTCTGCACACTGTAAAAGCGGGTTTTCTGCAGCCCGCTTTTTAATTCTCTATTATCAATCCATCATAAGAAATATGCACAAAACCTGTGCATTTCTGTTTTACTTGCACAATTATGAGAATTATTTGTGCATATCAGGAAACTCTTGCACAACCGTTGTGCATATAGTTATTGACGTGCACAATTTTGTTTAGATTTTACGCAGGGCTTTTATTTTGAAGATAAAATGTTGAAGAGCAAAATATTTTTGTAGAGTGTCTCCCTGCCAACGATTTCTGAAACAAGTATGCCAAGTTCTTCCAGTCTTCGGAGATACTTACTTGCAGTATTACGCGATGCAATTTTCTTTTCTTCAAGGATTGCAATTTTACAGTACGGCTGGTTGAAAATTATTTCAATTAATTCGCGGGTATAAATATCCGGCGCTTTTTCTTTTACTTTTTCAATTACAGAAAGATATTCTGCATAAATTGCATTCACTTTGTTCAGCGTGAGTTTCGCGGTCTCATTTACACCATTGAGTATAAAAAGAATCCAGCTTTCCCATTTTTTATTTTCAGTAACTTCTCTTAATAATTTGTAGTAATCATTTTTATTGTCGAGAATAAACTTTGATAAATAGATTACCGGCAAGTCAATCAGCTTTTCTTTGCAGAGATACAATACATTCAGGATTCTTCCTGTTCTTCCGTTCCCATCGCTGAAAGGATGAATGGCTTCAAATTGATAATGAAGAATCGCCATTTTAATTAGAGGATCAACACTTTTATCTTTAAGAGCAATATCAAACCAATTATTTAATTTTTCCTTCAGGATATTTCCGGATGATGGCGGCGTATAAACTATATGGTCTTTGCTTCCTATATACACTTGCACCTTTCTGATTTCTTCTTTCTTATCCGTAATTGTCCGGAAGATTTCAACAGCTAGTTTCTCAGAATAATCAGAAGGCTTTTTCATTTTTGTAAATGCATTCCACAAAGCCTCACGATAACGGAGAACTTCTTTCGTAGATATATCATTAGTTAAATTTGATGAGAATGCTTTATAGAGAGCGTCATTAGTAGTAAATATATTTTCTATTGTTGAACTGTCCTTTGCTTCCTGCAGAACCAGTGTGTTTATTAACATGAGTGGATTAGGTATAATCGGTAATCTGCCCTTTAACTCCGCTAAAGCCGCACGGGCATCAGCAAGTTTTTTATAAACATCAATTGTCTCCCAGTTGTTTTTATCCGGCAGAAGCAGGGGAAGTTTGTTATACGGTTTCTCTTTTACAAAACTCATTTGTAATTGATTATCCTTTTCTGAATTAGATGATAATTGAAAGCAAACTTATGAAGTAATGCTTCCAGAGACAAGAGTTCATTTTTAAGAAGATGCATAACCGGAAGAATTTTCATTAGTATTATTATTTTCAAACAACTTGCTCACACTTTTGCTAAAGGTAATTAGGAATTCAAGTAATTTTTCCGGTGATTTAAAGTTGTTGTCTATAATCAGTTTCATCGTATCATTCTTCTGCTCAAACTTAACTACTTCCCGCTTTTCGGTTAAAATGAATCTCATCAGTTCGACAAATTTGTATTTATAATATTCCTCCTTCTCTCCTTTTGGTAAAATGACAGTAATATTCTTTCGATTCATAATAATTCTTTCAAACAAAGCAAAGGAAGCGTAATATTTAAGTGTCGCAACCTGTAAAAGTCGTTTTACTAATTCAGGATTTGGTCCGAACCTGTCTTCCATTTCTACTTTCAGTTCATCCAACTCTTCCAGATTTTTTACAGAATATAACGCTGTGTAGAAACTAAGTCTGTCCATTTGCTCGGGCATATATGTTTCAGGAATTCCTATTTCAAAATATGTATCAAGTATCGGTTCAGTCCTGTCTTCCGGTTTTGGAAGTGTTTTGAAAATTTCTTTGTATTCCTGATACTTCAATTCTTCAACCGCTTCATCAATCATTTTAATATAAAGATCAAAACCGATTTCATTGATGAATCCCGATTGTTCTTTGCCAAGCAAATTCCCCGCACCGCGAATTTCAAGATCTCTCATAGATAAATTAAATCCTGCGCCGATTTCAGTGTATTCTTCAATCGCCTGAAGTCGTCTCATCGCTTTTTTTGTCATTCCACTCAAAGATGGAACAATAAAATATGCGTATGCTTGGCGGGTTGATCTTCCTACTCTTCCTCTCAATTGGTGTAGTTCAGCCAAACCAAATCTGTCTGCTCTGTTAACGATAATGGTATTAACATTCGGAATGTCTAGACCTGATTCGATAATTTTTGTTGATAATAAAACATCATACTTCCTGCTCAGGAATCCATGGATTACTTCTTCAAGCTGAGATGATTTCATTTGTCCGTGTGCTATTCCGATTTTAATGTCCGGAATGTGTTTTTTCAGATGATCAGCAAGTTTTCCAATTGATTCGACACGATCGTGAACAAAATAAACCTGTCCGCCTCTTTTTAATTCGCTGTAAATCCACTCTCTGATTTTGGATACATCAAAAGTTGAAACTGTTGTGTAAATCGGCTGACGATTAGGCGGTGGTGTAGCAATTATTGAAAGATCTCTCGCTCCGAGTAAAGAAAGATTCAACGTTCTCGGAATTGGAGTTGCCGTCAGCGTTAATGTATCAACATTTATTTTTAGTTCACGAAGCTTTTCTTTTGAAGTAACACCAAAACGATGCTCTTCATCAATCATAAGTAAACCAAGATCTTTAAACTTAATGTCTTTTGAAAGTAAGCGGTGAGTTCCAATTACAATATCAACATTTCCTTGTTTCAGTTGTGATAATATTTCGGATTGTTCTTTCTTTGTCTGAAAACGTGAAAGCGCAGCTACCTTTACAGGAAACTGACTAAGTCTGTCTTTAAAAGTATTAAAATGCTGTTCAGCAAGAATTGTTGTGGGAACAAGCAGCGCAACTTGTTTCCCATCCTGCACAGCTTTAAATGATGCACGAACAGCAATTTCAGTTTTACCAAACCCAACATCACCACAGACAAGACGATCCATCGGATTTTGTGCTTCCATATCTTGCTTAACCTCGTTAGTTACTTTTTCCTGGTCAGGTGTATCTTCGTAAAAGAACGAAGCTTCTAATTCTTTTTGCCAAATTGAGTCAGAACTAAATTGAAATCCTTTCGTAGCTTTTCGCTTCGCATAAAGTTCAATCAACTCTCTTGCTGCTTCTTTAATTTTCTTTTTTGTTTTCGATTTTCGTTTTTCCCATTCTCCGGTTCCAAGAGTTGATAATGTTGGTTTGAGATTTTCGTTAGAAGAATATTTTTTAACAAGATTTAAATAGTTAAGATTTACATAAACAACTCCGCCCTCATTATAAAGAAGTTTCATCGATTCCTGTTTTACTTCTCCAATGGTCAATGTTTGAAGTCCGGCATATTTTCCTATTCCATAACTTTCGTGGACAACAAAATCCCCTTTCGATATCGAAGCAACAGCTTTTGATTTTGACTTGCTGTATCTTTTCTTTGTTGTAAGTCTGGAACGATATGGTTTATTAAAAATCTGGTAATCTGTAAGAAGAAGTATTTTTTCTTTGTGATTAACAAATCCTTCTTTAATTGGAAGTGTTTCCAATTTTATTTTTTTTGATTCTATTAGTCCTTCTAACTCTTCATTGTATTCGGAAAGCAGATCAGTTAACCGTTTCGTCTGTAGCTCATTTTCGGTCGTCAGAACAATTTCATAATTTTTTTCGGAATAATCTTTGAGAACTCTGTATAGAATATTATAATTTGAATTAATAGTTGGCGATTCCGATAATCCAAAATCAAATCTATCTTCTGATGATGCAATCTCCTCTTCGAGTATCCATTTAGTCTCTGGAATGTTTATGATATTATTGAACTCCATTTCCTGAAAATCATCTTTAATAGAATTTGTTTTGCTAACCTCTGAGAATTCTTCAACATTATCACCCGCATTCAAAATATTTCTTTCAATCTCATCATTATCTTTCTTTGTTAAGTATTGTGTTTTGAGTTCATAAGACGAGGCAAGTATAATAGGATTATCAAGGTAGTTAAAGATGTCCGAATTTATCTCATCTTTTCGCTGCACCATTTCTGCGAGAGTTACAGATTCTGTTTTCTCTATTGATCTCTGACTTTCCGGATCGAAGTAGCGAATTGATTCAAGAATATCACCGTCATATTCAAGTCGCACCGGGTTCGCCTCACTGAAAGACCAAAAGTCTATTATTGAACCACGCACAGAAAATTCACCGGGTGCTGCAACAAAATTATCTCTTTGATAATTAATCAAATTAAAATACTCAAGCAGTTCATTATAGCTAAAGTTATTGCCTGTCCTGATGATTGTTGTGGTTTTCTCGACTCGCTCTTTTTGAGGAAGTTTTAGTTTCAGCATTTCATAAGTTGAAATCAAAACAAATTTTTTCATTTGCAAGATTTTAGTCAGCTTTTCTTGCACTGATTCCTGTGTGAAGTCTGTCAGAAGAACGCTCTGCTCTTCGATACCGAGTAATGTTAATTCGATAAATATTTCTTCAGCAATTTTTGAATTGGGTAAAAGCAAAACAATTTGATTTTCAATTTTAATCAATCGCAAGATGAATAGTGATTTGCAAACCCCGTAAAGTGGTGAGCAGAGAACTGTATTCGTGTCGTGATTCAATTGAAGTATTTTTTTTATAACTTCATCAAAGCCGTGAATACCAACAATTTTCTTTATGATTTCTGATTTCATTGGAACAAAAAAGGGCTCAAATATTTGAACCCTGTTGTAAATTAATCCTGCCCTTTTATTATAATTATTTTTGAAGTTCGAGAAGTACTAGTTTCTTGCCTTTTTGATTTCTGATATTAGTAGGCTTATAATGCAGATCATAAACTGTTGATTTTTTTATATATGATTTATACTTCAGTTCAGCTTTTGAAAATTCTTCTGACAAATCTCCACCTTTCATTGCAAATAAGAATGCCTTCTCTTTAATAAGTGGAACCGCATATCTAAAAAGTATAATAAGCGGAACTGTTGCCCGGCTAACAATAAGATCAAACGAATTACCATGCCTGGAAATAAATTCTTCACTTTCAACTCGATGGTTTTCAGCAATTACATTACTAAGTTTCAATTTATCTATAAAATCCTTAACCGCTTCGACTTTCTTTAATGTTGAATCTGCTAACACTCCCCTGATATCCGGTCTCATTATGGCAAGTGGAATACCTGGAAATCCACCACCGGTACCTATATCTAAAAACTTGGTAACTTTTTCAGGAAGATATTTTGAAATGTATGCAGAAATAAAAACGTGCTTTTCTACAATCGAATCAATATCACGTTTTGAAATCAGGTTAATCTTTTTGTTTTTTTCAACGACGAGATGAGCGAAATAGGCAAGTCGCTCTGTTCTGGTAGGCTCTGGATTAAATCCGTTTTCCCAACAAAATACGTTTAGTTCTTTTAAGTACTGGTCCTGTTTATCAGCCATAAAAAAATAAAAATTATCGCTTTAAATATATCAATAAAACAGATATATCTGAAGCCGTAACCCCAGCTAAACGGGACGCCTGTCCAATGGATCTAGGTTTAAACTTTTGAAGCTTTTCTTTACTCTCAGTTGAAAGTGCTTTTATATCATAATAGTTTAATGTTAAAGGAATCAATTGGTCTTCATACTTTTCCAACTTTGCAATCATTTCTTCCTGACGTTTCAGGTAACCCTCGTACTTTAAATCAATTTCAACCTGCTGTAGAACTACCTCATCCATTAGCAATGGCCGAATCTCTTTATAATCTTGTAATCCATCTAAAGTTAACAATTCTGATAAAGAAAGTTCAGGTCTTCTACATAAATTCGCAATTGTCTCAGTAGAATCGATTAGCGAAGAACTTTTTTCTTCTAAAAATTTATTTGCTTTGAATGCATTCAGTTTTAAAATTTTGCAAGCTGCTATTCCTGCAAATATTCTTTTCTCGCGGTCATAAACTTTCTCAGCCTCATCACTGCTCACCAAACCGAGTTCTTCTCCATATTTAATTAATCTTCTATCTGCATTATCCTGTCTTAAAATCAATCGGTGCTCTGCCCTTGATGTGAACATTCTGTAAGGCTCATCAGTTGATTTTGTAACAAGATCATCTATGAGAACTCCGATATATGCTTCACTTCTTTTAAGAACAAATTCTTTTCTTCCTTGGATTTTCAGGGCAGCATTAATTCCAGCTATTAGTCCTTGGGCAGCGGCTTCCTCATATCCAGATGTCCCATTGACCTGACCAGCAAAGTAAAGACCTTTTACCAATTTTGTTTCGAGAGTTGAATCAATTTGATGAGGAGGAAAGAAATCATATTCAACAGCGTATCCTGGTCGAATCATTTCAACTTCTTCGAGTCCTCTAATCTTATGTAGAGCTTCTAATTGTATTTCGGCGGGAAGTGAAGTTGAGAATCCATTTACGTAAATTAGATTAGTATCAAGACCTTCTGGTTCGAGAAAAAGCTGATGCTTCTCTTTATCAGAGAATCGAACTATTTTATCTTCAATTGATGGACAATATCTTGCCCCAATACCATTTATCTTTCCTGTAAACATTGGTGACCTATCGAATCCTCTCTCAAGAATTCTATGAACTTCCAAGTCTGTGTAAGTGATATTACAACTTATTTGTGGTAACACAGGAAATTTTTCCAACTTCGTAAAATGTGAAAATGGCTGGGGATTCTTATCTCCAAACTGCTCTTCCAGTATATTAAAGTTTATACTATTTTTACTCAGTCTTGGAGGCGTGCCTGTTTTTAATCTCCCGGAGAAAAAACCAAGTTCAACTAATTGTTGAGTAATACCTATCGATTGCTTTTCACCATATCTTCCACCCATCGTAGAGTCAAGCCCAGTATGCATAATTGCATTCATAAACGTACCCGCTGCTAGAATTACCGACTTAGCCGAGATTATGTTCCCCTTACTCGTCACTATTCCTTCAACAATATTATCTTCAATAACTATCGCTGTTACTGAATCTTCCAATATTGAAATTGTAGTCATTGAAGAAATAAGTTCTGTAGCTACTTTACTATATAGAATACGATCCGATTGACATCTGGGAGACCATACGGCTGGTCCTTTTGATTTATTCAATATTCTGAACTGGATGCCTGTTTCATCAGCTATTCTTCCCATCACACCGCCTAAGGCGTCTATTTCTCTGACCAGATGTCCTTTGGCTGTCCCTCCAATCGCTGGATTACAAGACATCCGTCCAAGTGAATTTTTATCCATCGTTAGTAGTGCAACGCTACATCCCATGCGCGAAGCAGTTGATGCCGCTTCAATACCAGCATGGCCACCTCCGATAACTATCACATCAAATGAGTCTATATTCATAATTTATTGTTCTATAAATACTTTCACGTGAAACTCATCTTTATTATTACAAAACATTTGCATCTACGTCCATCAAATTTCACGTGAAACAATCACTTTCCAATACAGAATTTTGAAAAAATATTATTTAATATATCTTCAGGTGTTATCTCTCCGATTATTTCTGAAAAGGATATTTCTGCAGCTCTTAAATCACTTGCCAGAAATTCGCCACTATAATTCTCAGAAATAGTGTATAAAGCCTTTATTAGACATGTCTTGACTTTCATCAAACAATCAAAATGTCTAATATTGGAAATAATTATATCTTTCTCAGTATATGTTCCACCGTGCAATGCAACTTCCTTCAATCCTGCTAGAAGATTATTAATTCCAAAACCTGTTTTAGCAGATATTCGAAAATTTTCGGAATAATTACTATTAACTCCTAAATCAATTTTATTAAGAATCTTTAATACTCTTACTGTGGAATTCAAGGTATGGAGTTCCTCTTCAAGAAATTCTGAAAATCCAACTATCACATCACCAATTAGGAAAATAATATCTGCATTTTTAATTACTTGTCGTGCTCTCTCAATTCCTTCATTCTCAATTTCATCTACTGAAAACCTTATTCCTGCCGTATCATGTAATCTAAATAAGAAACCATCAATCGAAATCATTTCCGAAATTGTATCTCGAGTGGTTCCCGGTGTATCACTCACGATGGCCCTTGACTCTTTTAATAAATAATTTAGTAATGATGATTTTCCAACATTGGGTGCCCCTACAATTGCCACATGTATTCCATCTCGAATAACTTTACCAAACGAGTAAGAGTTCAATAAAACATCGATTTCACTTAAAATATCCTTAATTCGGCCGATCATTTCACTTTTTTGAAAGAGGACTATATCCTCTTCAGAAAAATCCAATTCAAGTTCAATTATTGAAGATATATCAACTAATTGCTGCCTTAAAGATCGTATTTTGGAAAACAATAAGCCGTTCATCTGGTTTCTAGCACCTCTTAGAGAAACAGCCGTTCTAGAGTTTATTAAATCTGCAACTGCTTCGGCTTGGGTAAGATCAATTCGATTATTAAGAAAGGCTCTTTTTGTAAACTCACCTGGTTCGGCGGGGCGAACTCTTGTGTTGTCAATTATCAAAGAAATTATTCTTTGCGTAATTAGCGGGCTTCCGTGCGTACTAATCTCAATACAATCTTCTGCTGTATAAGTATTTGGCGCTCTAAACACTGATACCAAAACATCATCAAGAATTTCATTATTATAGATAATTTTTCCATAATGAATTGTATGAGATTTGGCGTCGTTGATTTTCATTTTTCCAGAAAAGATCTTGTCGATAGCTGAAATAGACTCTGGACCACTAATTCTAATAATCGAAATAGCACCTATTCCTGGAGGTGTTGCAAGCGCTATTATTGTATCTTCACTAATTTCAAATTTCATTTTCTGATTAAACTAAAGCGGTCGCAAACATAGTTATTATTATTAAAATTAACAATTTCTGTCTCTTAGGTAAATAGAAAGTATTGATCTCTGAAAAAATGTCACATTGTTTTTTCTATTTGACACATTTTTCCAACTATCAGCCATATCATATGACATAAAGTTTTAATCATTTTATATGAAGCATATTTCCTCTATATCTTTATATTACAATGAGTTATAGAAATTTTTTTATTCGGCATAGTGCTTGTTTAATAACCTTAGGTGTAAAACCAATTAAACTCGATTCACAAATAACTAAAGGAGATATAAAATGGCTATTATAAGATTTAATCCAGTTCGTGACCTCTTGAATGTTGAAAGAGAGTTCAACAGGATGCTCAGAACTTTTGGAGATCGATTTGGTCTCCCAACAAAAGAAGAATTTGACAATGGTTATGAAAATGCTGTTTGGATGCCTTTAACCGATATCTTTGAAGACAAAGATAAATACATGATAAAAGCAGATCTTCCGGGTATGAAGAAAGATGATGTTAAGATTTCTTATACTGATGGTCAACTAAGCATTAGCGGGGAGAGAGTCCAGGAACAAGAATCAAAAGACACCAAATGTCATCGTGTAGAGAGAACATACGGTAAGTATTTCAGATCTTTCAATCTTCCAACAGAAATAAAAGAAGATAAGATCAAAGCTGAATTCAAGGATGGTCAGTTAACAATCACGATTCCAAAAGCAGACGAATTAAAACCAAAAGAGATTGAGATAAAGGTAAACTAGAGGTTGATTACGTATGCTAACAGAAAGGGTGATTTGCCATCACCCTTTTTATTTTTTAAGCAAACTTTTAATTTTTTTTCTAAATGGAATTTAAAGATTATTATAAAATACTTGGCGTTGAAAAGACGGCAACAAAAGAAGAGATAAGTAAAGCTTTTAGAAAGCTTGCCGTAAAATATCATCCTGATAAAAATCCAAACAACAAAATTGCAGAAGAAAAGTTTAAAGAAATTACTGAAGCACACGAAGTATTGGGAGATCCTGAAAAAAGAAAAAAGTACGACACTCTCGGAGCTAATTGGCATCAATATCAATCAAGCAACACTGGTGGTTTTGAAGATTTCTTCTCACAGTTTGGTGGAACGAGAAGAGGAAGTGGAACCACTTATGCATTCTCGGGCGATATTGGTGATTTGTTTGGAGGAATGGGAGGAGGTTTTTCTGATTTCTTCGAATCATTCTTTGGAAGAGGTGAAAGACAAACCAAATCCGGTTTTGGTTCTCGAGGATTTCAAAATCAGCAAACAGGCATTGACATTGAAACTGATCTTCATATATCTCTCGAAGATGCATTCAATGGAAGTGAGAGACTGTTCGATCTCGATGGTAAGAAAGTAAAAATAAAAATTAATCCAGGAACATTCGAGGGACAGAAACTCAGATTAAAAGGCATGGGAAGATCCTCAGTTCAAGGTGGAACAAAAGGCGATCTTTTCTTAAACGTTCAAATCCTTCAACATCCATTCTATGAAATAAAGGATGGTGAGCTTTTCTATAACCTGGATATCGATTTATATACAGCAGTACTTGGTGGAAAAGAAGAAATTAAAACATTGGACGACAAAAAGATAAGTATAAACATTCCGGCGGGAACAGATCCTGAAAAAGTATTGCGATTAAAAAATTTAGGATTGAGAAGGGGTAACTTAAGAGATGATTTGTTCGTTCAAGTTCACGTTTCAATACCTAAAAACTTATCAGCAAAGGAAATAAAATTATTCAATGAATTATCTAAACTAAGAAATGAATAATTTGAAAAAGGAAATTTAAATATGGCGTTTAATTTTAATAGGTTAACTGTAAAAGCACAGGAAATTGTTCAAGCTGCAATTGAAATTGCACAGAACTATACTAATCAAATAGTTGAACCCGAACATTTGCTTGCTGCAATTGTGCAGGAAAGTGGAAATGTTGCTGAATCAATAATTAAAAAGACTGGTGGAAATTTTAATGCAGTGAAGATAAAAGTAAATCAACTACTTGAATTGCTTCCAAAAATAAGTGGAACAAGCTTGGGTAATCAGCAGATGAGCCAGAATCTTGCAGAACTTTTTGATGAAGCATCCGAAGAAGCGAAGAATTTAAAGGATGAATACGTATCGACCGAACATCTACTTCTTGCTCTTTCAAATGATAAAGGAAAAGCAGGTCAATTACTTCGTGATAATGGAATTACTTACAATGATATTCTTTCTGCTCTCAAATCGGTTAGAGGAACACAGCGAGTTACATCACAAAACCCCGAAGACACATATCAATCTCTTGAAAAATATGGAAGAGATTTGAATGATCTGGTCAAGCAGGGAAAACTTGATCCTGTTATTGGAAGAGATGAGGAGATCAGAAGAGTCTTACAAGTTCTTTCAAGAAGAACAAAAAATAATCCGGTTTTAATTGGAGAACCGGGAGTAGGGAAGACGGCTATTGCAGAAGGGATTGCACATAGAATTGTTTCCGGTGATGTTCCTGAAAATCTTAAAACAAAAAGGATAGTTGCATTGGATATGGGGGCTTTGATAGCTGGAACTCAGTTTCGTGGTCAATTTGAAGAAAGATTGAAAGCTGTTATTAAAGAAGTTGTAGAAGCAAGCGGAGAAATTATTCTTTTCATTGATGAGCTTCACACACTTGTTGGTGCTGGTGCAACACAAGGCGCAATGGATGCTGCAAATATTTTGAAACCTGCACTTGCTCGTGGTGAACTTCACGCAATTGGTGCGACAACTCTTAATGAATATAAAAAATATATTGAAAAAGATGCGGCGCTTGAACGCCGTTTCCAACCTGTGCTTGTTGATGAACCATCTGAAGAAGATACGATTTCTATATTAAGAGGATTGAAAGAGCGTTATGAAGTGCATCACGGAGTGCGAATTACTGATGGAGCCATTATTGCAGCAACTCAACTTTCAGAAAGATATATCACAGATAGATTTCTGCCTGATAAAGCTATTGATCTTATCGATGAAGCCGCATCTAAACTTAGAATTGAAATTGATTCTATGCCGGAAGAACTCGACACTCTGGAACGAAAAGTAAAACAGCTTGAAATAGAAAAAGAAGCATTGAAGCGTGAGAAAGATGATGCATCGGCAAAAAGATTGGATGAACTTAAACAGGAATTAAGTGAGTTGAATGAAGAAAAATCAAAACTCAAATTGCATTGGGATCTTGAGAAAGAGAAAATTCAAAAGATCCGTTCAATGAAAAGCGAAATTGAAAACCTGAAACTTGAAGCCGAAAGATTTGAACGTGAAGGAAATCTTGGAAAAGTTGCAGAGATTCGTTACGGAAAAATTACCAGTCTCGAAAAGCAATTGAAAGAAGAGACGAAAAAACTTGCAGATGCACAAAAAGATAAAAAGATGTTGAAAGAAGAAGTTGACTCGGAAGATATTGCCGAAATAGTTTCCAAATGGACCGGAATTCCAGTAAATAAAATGCTTGAAAGCGAACGCAGCAAATTATTACGACTCGAAGATGAGCTACATCATCGTGTTGTGGGACAGGATGAAGCAGTAATTGCAGTTGCAAACGCTATTCGTCGTTCTCGTTCAGGATTGCAGGATATGAATCGTCCGATCGGTTCGTTCATTTTTCTTGGAACAACCGGAGTTGGAAAGACTGAACTTGCAAGAGCACTTGCAGAAACTTTATTTGATGATGAACACGCAATGATACGAATTGATATGAGCGAGTATATGGAAAAGTTTTCTGTTTCAAGATTGATTGGTGCTCCTCCCGGATACGTTGGTTATGAAGAAGGCGGACAATTAACTGAGGCAGTCAGAAGGAGACCATACTCAGTAATTCTTCTAGATGAAATAGAGAAAGCTCATCCTGATGTGTTCAATGTTCTGCTTCAGGTTTTGGATGACGGAAGATTAACCGATAATCAGGGTCGAACTGTAAATTTCAAAAACACAATAATTATAATGACGTCAAACATCGGCTCGCATTACATCCAGGATAAGCTGGAATTATTTAAAGAGAATAATGTTGAAGAATTAATGGGTGAGTTACGACAGCAGCTGCACGATCTTTTGAGAAAAACAATCCGACCAGAATTCTTAAACAGAATAGATGAAATAGTCCTCTTCAAACCATTGCTGAAATCTGAGATAAGAAAGATTGTTGATATCCAGCTTGTTCGTGTTCAAAAAATGTTGAAAGAAAAAGATATTACTCTTCTTGTTTCCGATGAAGCAAAAGACTGGCTTGCACAGCTTGGTTATGATGTAACTTATGGTGCACGTCCTTTGAAAAGAGTAATTCAGAAATATCTGATCAATCCACTCTCACAGGAACTGCTGGCTGGAAATTTTGTTGAGGGAGATACTATAAAAGTAACTGATAGCAATGATGGAAAACTTGAGTTTCATAAATAAATCAATAAAGTCCCCTCTCCGGAGGGGATTTTTATTAGAAACTCTTTTGTAAAGTTGTGGATTATTACTGAAACCTTTTAAGAAAAATTTTTCTGTTTATGATTTTAAATCATTCTTAAAGCTAAAATATTTTTGTAAAACATTTCGAGTTTATTTATTTTTTTAATGCGTTAATTCAGAAAACTTTAACTCTGAATGAAGACCCGCTACACCAGGCGAATATCTTTAATCCTGCCGAATAGTTCCCGGCCATTTTTCTTCGAGTGGTAATCAAAAAAATCAACTATAAATTATTCCTGGAGGCTACAGAATGAAAAAATTCTTCAAAGTTTTAAAATGGATTGTCCTGACAATAGTAGTAGTAATTGTTGTCTTCATTGGTTATGCACTACTGCAATCACAGGATACTTTCGAAGCTCCATATCCTGAAATCACTGCGAGCACGGACTCAACATTAATTGCGCGTGGAAAATATTTAGTCTATGGTCCTGCACATTGTGTAAACTGTCACGTGTCACCCAGTGAATTTGAAAAAGTTATCGCTGGTGAGTTTGTTCCGTTGAGTGGAGGACACGTTTTCGCATTACCCATTGGAAATATTTATGTTCCAAATATAACTTCTGATAAAAACACGGGTATTGGATCTTATAGTGATAGAGAATTAGCAAGATTATTCAGATATGGAATCAAAAGAAACGGTCATGCAGCACTTGACTTTATGCCTTTCTATGATGTTAGCGATAAAGATATTACAGCAATAATTTCTTATCTGCGTACGGAGCCTGCTGTGAACAAATCTGTTCCTCAAAACGAATGGAACTTTTTAGGAAAAATTGTTCAGGCATTTGGAATGATAAAACCAAGCGGCGATGGAAATGTTCCTCCTTCGCCTGAGCCCGATTCAACAATTGAATATGGACATTATCTTGCTGAAAGTGTTGCAAATTGCAGAGGATGTCATACTAAAAGAGATTTAATGACAGGTGGTTATGCAGGAACCTATTATGCAGGTCAAATGCAATTTGAAGCATTCGATCAAGATGGAAAAATAATTCCCGGCAAACATATGGTTAGTCCGAATCTTACACCAGATAAAGAAACAGGACGAATTGCTTTATGGACGCAGGATGTTTTCATAAGAAGAATACAAGCAGGAAGAGTTATACAGGGTTCTCCGATGCCGTGGGAAGCTTTTAGCAAGATGAACGAAAGTGATCTTAAAGCTATTTATAAATTTCTTAATACGCTTCAGCCTGTTCATTCTGAAACTCCTGCCGGAATTCTTGAGGGTGATCCGGAGTAATTTGAAAAAATTTTTTGAGGTTGGAAAGTTACGGCTCTCTAGGTCTGTCCAGCTATTGTCATTCCGAACTCGTTGAAAGATAAAAGTATTAAGTCTTTAGACCGCAGGAATTCTTTCTGTGTTTGTTCCCCACGACTGAAGTCGTGGGTTAAAAATTATTCCTTCCCGTTGTTTTCTTTGGAAAGAATTCGAAAGTTTTTTAAGAATATGATTTTCACTGCTTTAATTGATTCAGATGAAATATGAGCGATTTTTCACTTTCCCTTTATCCTAAGGATTAATTTTTATATTTTAATCGGTGTTAAAAAGAAATGAAACAGAAGGATTACAAATGTCTGAAAATATCGAATACATTGTAAATGCTAGAGGAGAGAAAATTAAAGCCATTGTACCCATTGATTTCTTAGTAAAGAGATTGAAAGGTAAGAAATCCTCTTCTAAAAAGCTAACCAGAGAAAAACTCAAAAAGTACGTCGGTTCAATTAAGTTAAGCACAGATCCACTGAAATACCAAAAAAAGATTAGAAGTGAGTGGAACTAATATAGTTTTGGATACAAATGCTGTCTTGTATTTATTGGGCGGCAAAATCGATCCTGCAACTCTGCCGAAAGGAGAGTTTTTCATTTCATTTATAACTGAACTAGAACTGCTTTCATACCCTAATCTGAGTAAGTTTGAAGAAGAAAAAATAAAAAACTTTCTTGAATCTGTTGATGTCATCGGTCTGAATCCGGAAATTAAAAGAGAGACTATTCACTTAAGAAAGAATTATAAAATAAAACTTCCCGATGCTATTATTTGTGCAACCGCATTATTTCTTAATGCATTAATTTTAACATTTGATAAAAGTTTTAAAAAGATCAAAGAAATTACTTTAGTTACAACAGAGTTAAGTTAAAAAGATAATCCTCTAATGACAATAGGTGCCAATAGCCGCAGTAGAGAGCTTATTCGGTTCTCTTGTTCCAACCGTTGTTTTCTTTGGGAAGAATGAGGAAGATTGAAGAAGTAAATTATTCTCTCCGAACGAGTAACTATGTTGAAAATAATTTTTGGTAGAAAACTGCATTATAAAAGTAAATGGAAAAGTTTCGAGGCTGTTCTGGCGAGTTATTTGCTTAAAGCAAATTCAAAAATTCTTCTTCTGTTAATCCTGCTTTTTTGATGACACTTTTAATTAAACCAATTTTAAGTTCTTTGCTCCCAGGAATAGTTACGATCATTCCATTCGGCATATTGATATGATCTCCTTTGCTTTTCTCTCGACTCCACCAAATTTTATAAAAGCTTTTACTGCATCTTTACCTTTTATATTATGAAGACCTCTGCTCATCAAACAGCTACGTGACTCAGGATTGTTATCCGGTCTTTCGGTAAAGCAAGACCATCTTCCTTAAGTGCTGCAATGTGGGCTTCTACCGCTTCTTTTATATTTTCGATAGTCTCTTCTACCGTTTCTCCCTGTGAGTAGCATCCTTCCAAAGCAGGAACTTCAGCCCAATAACCACCTTCTTCTGCTGAATGAAGAATTACTGTGTATTCCATTCAAATACCTTTATATATTAAAACTTAACTTCAACAAATTTAATATAAGTTTTTACGAATTTTACTACAAAATTTCGATACGATTCTTTTGGGAACATTAAAATTGCAAGATAAATGTTTTTTTGAATCAAACCCTTGCTAAAATTTATATTTTCCCTCGGTTGTTTTCTCCGAAAAGTATAGGGAAGTTTACTCTTAATAATTAATCATAAAAAAATATGCTGATAAAAATTGCACTGAACGGCGCCAGACCTAAAAAACAAAATAAGTTTATTCCTCAATCGCTTGATGAAATCGGGAATGAGGTTAAACAATTATTTGAAAACGGGAATAAAGTTTTTCATATACACTGCTATGAAAAAAATTGAAATAGTAAAAAACTTTATTAAAGCATATAATTCACTTAATGTTGAAAGTATGCTGGCATATCTTCATCCTGAAATTGAATTTAAGAACATTTCAAATGGTGTAGAAAATGCTCATACAAACGGCATTGAAAAATTCAGTGAATTAGCAAACAATTCAATTAATATCTTTAGTGAAAGAGAACAGAAGATCACATCGTACAGAGAATCTAATGATGCGGTAAATGTTGAAATAAATTTTCGCGGGATACTTGCTATAGATTTACCTATTGGATTAAAAGCCAGAGAGACTTTGATTATGAATGGAAAATCAACTTATGTATTTAAAGACAACTTAATTATATCGCTTGTAGATGAAAGTTAATTGTATAACCTCCTTTATTGTTTTCTTTGGGAAGAATGGGGAAGTTTGGTGTGAAAAAAATTACGAGAGTATAATATGAACGAACCAATTAACATATCTTTTGGTGATACAGTTAGAATAAAAACTAACCCACTTACAAAGAGTTTAAGTTTAGCCGGAAAAACTGGAGTCGTATATGGTCAAACAGCGCCTTCGGTTACAAATGTCGAAGTAATTGGAGAATTAAAAGAAGATTATGCAGTAAATGTACATTTTGACGATTTGCATAAATCATTCTGGTTCATTGAAGATCTTATAGAATTTGTAGATCACGGTGCTGGAACAGAAGCTATCATTGGCAATACTTCCTTTGTACGAAATAAAAACGGTGAATGGAAAGTTGTTAAGAAAGGTACTGGGTATAACTTTCTTTCGAAATTCTTGTTCGGACCATTTAATAGAAAGAGAAAAAAATAATCTTCTGTTTTCCCCGCTGTTGTTTTCTTTGGAAAGAATTGGGAAGTTTGATTTGAGAAATTATAATCGTTTTGAAAAATGATTTATGCGCAACTCTTTGACTTCGATTGAACGACACGGCTAACTTTGAGCTAAAATGCTATGAGATTAAAATCAATTAAACTTAAAAACTTTCGTTGCTACAGAGCCGAAACAGAAGTGAACCTAAATAACATTTCTGTTTTTATCGGAAAGAATGATTCGGGCAAATCTTCAATACTTGAAGCACTTGAAATTTTCTTTAACAACACTATAGTAAAAATTGAAAGAGGAGACTTGAATGTTGATGCACAAGCTGCAGGTGAAAACAGAATTGAAATTACTTGTGTCTTCACACATCTCCCAACTGAACTAGTCATAGATGCAGTAAATCCAACAACTTTGCAAGCCGAACATTTACTTAATGCAAACAGTGAATTAGAAATCAAAAAAGTTTATTCTTGCACGTCGGCAAGTCCAAAGGAGCAAGTTTTTATTGTTGCTAATCATCCGACAGTTGCAAACGGAAATGATTTGTTGATGCTGAAAAGACAAGATTTAAGAGAAAGAGCAAATCAGCTTGCTATTCCTGCTGCAAACTATAACGGCAATTTCAATTCATCTTTACGTAGTGCGATTTGGAATCACTTGGGGGCTTTGGATTTGGCGAGAGTTGAAATTCAGGTTGACAAAGAAGATGCAAAAAAAGCGTGGGATTATTTAGAAAAGTGGATGCCACAATTTGCCCTATTCAAATCTGACAGAGAAAGCAATGATGGCGATAAGGAAGTTACTGACCCTATGAAAGTAGCAGTGAACTTAGCTTTGGCCGAAGTGCAAGCAGAACTAACAGAGATTCAACAAAAGGTAATGGAGAAAGCAGTTGATGTTGCAAACAGAACTTTAGCAAAGTTGCAAGAAATGAACGCTGAGTTGGCAAATCAATTGACACCAAGTTTCAAAACAGATCCAAAATGGTCAGGCCTATTTGGGTTAACACTTGCAAGTGATAAAAATATCCCCATCAACAAAAGGGGAAGCGGAGTAAGACGATTGATAGTTTTGAACTTCTTTAGAGCCGAGGCAGAGAGAAGAAGAAACGAAAATAATTCGCAAGCGATTATTTACGCTTTTGAAGAACCCGAAAACTCCCAACACCCAAATCATCAAGAAATGCTGATTAAAGCATTTCAAGAATTAGCGGAAACGAACAACACACAAGTTTTAATTACAACCCACAATCCAGCACTTGCAGGTTTGGTATGTGAAAATGACTTACGTTTGTTAACTGAAGATGCACTTCACAACACTGTTGTTTTAGATAATCAGCAAAATATTATGAGAACTATTGCTGACACTTTAGGGATGTTGCCTGAACCTCTCAAACCAAAATTGCTTGTCTGTGTTGAGGGACCAAATGATGTTGTATTCTTTAAAAATATCAGTGCGACAATCCATGCAAACAGAAATGATTTGCCTGACCTTTCAGCAAATGACAGAGTTGCAATTTTTCCTTTGGGCGGCGGTACTTTAAAAGATTGGGTAACGCATGATTATTTAAGTGGGTTAGGAATTATTCAATATCACATTTATGATTTGGACGATGCAGCTAATCCGCCATATCAAGCAGCCCGTGATGAAGTAAGAGCAAGAGGCGGACAGAATTGGGCAGAGTTGACTATAAAAAAAGAAACTGAAAACTATTTGCATCCCGATTGTATTCGGGCAGTGTTTGGTTTCCCCGTTACGTTTGGCGACCAAGACGATGTTCCAGAAATAGTTGCAAGCACAGTCCACAACGCAACAAGTCCAAATCCTTGGGGAGGATTAGATAATTACTTGAAGAAAAAGAAAATGAATAATGCGAAACGAAGATTAAACAGAGAAGTAACTCAACAAATGACTTGGGCTCAAATACAAGCAGCAGACCCGAATGGAAATATTATTGCTTGGCTTGAAGCAATAAGAGATAGAATAGTATAAAATAAGAATATGCCATTGCATCAGATTATAAAAAAATAAATTTTAAATAAAATGGACAAAGAAACAAACATCGTAAAGTGCCCTAAGTGTGGTACAGAAATTAATGTAAGCGATATTTTGTATCACCAAATTCAAGACCAAATTAAAAAGGATTTTGAGGCGCAAAATGCAAAGAAGGAAAAGGATTACCAGAATAAACTAAAAGACATAGAAGCCGAAAAGGAACAACTGGCAAAAGACAAAGAAGCTGTTCAACAACAAGTGGATAGTGCGGTAAAAACCAAACTTACTATTGAAAAAACTAAACTTGAAAAAAGTATTCGCCTACAAGTTGACGAAGAAAAATCAGTGCAAGTTAAATCTCTTGAAGAAGAATTAAAACAAAAGTCAGAACAAGTAAAGGAACTAAACAAAACAAGGGCTGAAGTAGAAAGGCTTAAACGAGAAAAGGATGAAGTGCGCGATCAGGTTGCACTTGAGAAAGAAAAAGAGTTTAGTGAAAAATTGAATGACGAAAAACAAAGAATCAAAAAACAATCTGCTGAAGAAAATGCGCTTAAAATAAAAGAGCTTGAGAAGAAATTGGAGGATCAAACTAAACTTGCTGAAGAAATGAAACGAAAAGCCGAACAAGGTTCAATGCAGCTTCAAGGTGAAATTCAAGAACTTGAGTTGGAGAATGTACTACGTGAGATGTATCCATTCGATGAAATTACTGAAGTAAAAAAGGGTCAGCGTGGAGCAGACATAATTCAAATTGTTAGGACAAATCAAGGAAATGACTGTGGGAAAATATATTACGAGAGCAAGCGAACTAAGAATTTTGATTACGGTTGGTTACAAAAATTACGAGACGATAATCTTGAAGTAAAAGCCGATATATTAGTAATTGTAACTGAAGCCATGCCTTCTGATACAGAATATAAATATTTCCATAAAGACAATGTTTGGGTTTGTTCGTTTTGGGAAATTAAAAGTTTCTCCTTAGTTCTTCGTCAAGCTCTTTTACAAATTCAAGCGGTGACAATTACACAACACGGTAAAGAAACAAAAATGGAACTGCTTTATGATTTTTTAACCAGTCAAGAGTTTCGAGGTCAGTTTGAAGCAATTATTGAAGGTTTTAAATCTCTACAAGGCAGTTATTCTGATGAAAAATTAAAAATGCAAAGAATTTGGAAAGAACGAGAAAAACAATTGGAAAAGATTTTAACAAACGCAGTAAATTTTTATGGTTCTTTAAAAGGAATTGCGGGTGCATCTATTCCAGACATCAAACTGCTAGAAAGTGGGAACGAAAATTCATTGGAATAAGAACAATCACATCCAGGTACTCAATACTTAATTTTTTGTGTTTGGATATTGTAAGCTAGATTAACATATAATATGAAAAACCCCGAAAACCTCAACTCCAATAATTGTTTTATAGATAAAGTTGATTTGAAATTTTTTAGAAGTTGAAATACTTGGAACATAAACCAGGTAATAAAATAAAAGTTAATCGTATTCCCGAAAGAGGGTTTTACGATTCCGAAACAATCTATAAAATTATTGATGAAGCTTTGTATTGCCACATCAGTTTTATTCAAGACGGACACCCGTTTATCATTCCTACTATCCACGCAAGAATGAATGATCATCTTGTTTTTCACGGAGCAAAAGCCAGCCGGCTTCTTGAACAAATTTCCAGCGGAGAAGAAATTGCTGTTTCAGTTACAATTTTAGATGGACTTGTTCTTGCCCGATCAGTTTTTCATCATTCAATGAACTACCGGTCTGTGGTGATTTTTGGCAAAGGCAAATTAATAGAAAATAAAAATGAAAAACTTAAAGCTCTTGAAGCAATTACAAATCATATTCTTCCGGGCAGATGGGATGATGCAAGAAAGCCAAACAAAAAAGAACTTAATGCAACTTCAGTTGTTTCACTTAAGATAGACGAAGCTTCAGCAAAAATAAGATCCGGACCGCCAAAGGATGAAGAAGTAGATTATGATCTGCCGGTTTGGGCTGGTGTTTTACCATTTTCAAAAAAGTTTGAACAACCAAATGCGGATCCAAAACTTAAATCAGGAATTCTTCTTCCGGATTACATCAACAAACTCATTAAATCTAAATTGTGATTTTATTATCTGCTATGGTGCGAACGTAGCTGCCAAAGAAAGTTATTATGATGGAAGAAAATAAATCAAAAATTATTAAAGCGGTCGGCTTAGCAATAATTGTGACTTCTATCTTTGCCATCATCTGTAATGTGTCATTTATTATTATAGTGAACTATGCCGGCGGTGTGGAAGGATTTATCGGACCAAATTCAGCTACAATGCATCCGGGATTTTATAAGTATTGGAATAACATTTACAAACTTGCAATAATGATTTCGCTATTTAGTTTATTTTTTCTAGTTGGTGGGATTTTATTAATAAAATATAACCGTTGGTCAAGAATCATTTTGACTTCGGTTGCTGTATTATTTTCAACAACGATAATATTTATGATTACCAATCTTGTTATAATTTCCTGGCAAGAATTCTTACATCCATTCGATGTACCAGTGCTTGTCTTTACAGCGTTATTTTTTATTACTACATCAGCCTTGCTGATAATATTTATAAACAAAAAACAAATCAGAAGCCATTTTCTTTGACTAATTAAATTTTTGGTGGACGTCACGGTCGTGAGTCTGTCTGAGAACTAGCAATTTGTCAACCTGAACTTGCCTGCCTGACGGCAAGGCAGGTTTCAGGTTCTCATTCCATTTCAATTTCAAAGCAATAGATTCCGAAACAAGTTCGGAATGACAGTATTCGGACAGACTCCGTACCGTGACGTAAGTTGCAATCTCTGTCACGTTTCGACCGTGGCAGCCAAGCAATGATTGCATAAAGAATTTATCTGATAACTAACCGATTGAAAGACAGCTCTAAAAAACACAACCGTAAATATATTCGATTAAGTGAATACGATTATTCGTTTCCTAACTGGTATTACATTACAATTTGCACATACGGGAGAAGAAATTTATTCGGTAAAATAAATAAGGGGCAAATGATCTTGAATGAAAAGGGTAACGTGGTTGAAGAAGAATGGTTACGAACAAAAGAATTGCGGAAAAATGTTGACCTGAATTATTATGTAATTATGCCAAATCATTTGCACGGTATAATAATTATAGAACAAACATTTGAAAACGGTAGGGGCGAATTGAATTCGCCCAAAAAGGTTGATTCGGGGCGTATACAATACGTCCCTATGAAGAATAAATTTAAATCTCCATCGCATACAACAGAAAATGTAGGGGCGACCCGTCAGGTCGCCCAAAACAATGATAATGGGGCAATTCAACGAATCGCCCCTACAAAACAAACATTAATTTCCAACTCTCTCGGTTCAATTATTGGTCAATTTAAATCAAAGGTAACAAAAAGATTAAGAGAATTATCCGACAATTCTGATTTGAAAATATGGCAAAGAAATTATTATGAACATATCATCAGGAACGAAATCGATTTACAAAATATCAGGAAATACATAACACTTAATCCCCTTAAATGGGAGATTGACGAATATTTTAATTCATAATAGGTTTTTATTATCGCATTTACATAATGATCGTACCGTAATGAAAGTAGTAGTCCCAGCCACGGTGCAACAATGTCAAACACCTACAAATACTATCTCCATTATTCGGACTCTCTTTTTAGAAAGGATTTATTTTCATATCTTGGAAGCAGTTAAAAAACCGGAGATAAAATGAAAAAGAAATTCACAGCGGTAATAAACAAAGAAGAAAAATGGTACGTAGCACATTGTGTTGAGTTAGATGTTGTGAGCCAGGGAAAAACGATAGAAGAAGCACAGGTTAACCTTAAAGAAGCTGTAGAATTATATCTTGAAAGTTTTGAGCCGGAGGATTATCCAGGCTCAGACAGCGAAATAATTCTTTATCCTTTCGAAGTAGCCGTAAAAGGCTAAGCTCCCGGTTGTATCAGGCAAAGAATTGATAAAAGTTCTTAAACAGGAGGGCTTTCAAATCGTAAGACAAAAAGGAAGCCACGTAAGTCTTCACAAAGATGAATTCAGAACTGTTGTTCCTCTGCACTCCGATTTATCTAAAGGAACATTGCTAGGAATATTAAAACAATGTGGACTAACCAAAGAAAAACTTATCGAACTGTTAAAGTAATCATTATCGCAATAACACGACCGAAACAGCCAAGAAAAGATTAATATATGAACAGCCTCCAAAAATTTGGCTTCGATAATTGGTTTCAAGATAAAGTTGATTTATCTAAAACCGAATTTAATATCTCAAGAGTAATAAGCGTAAACAAAAACAGCTTTGTTGTCTCTAACGGCGTAAGAGATATTTACGCAGAGCTAACAGGAAAGTTTTTGTTTAACTCGGAGGACTCGCTTGATATGCCTGCTGTCGGTGATTGGGTTTATACACAACTCTTCGATGATGATGAGCTTGCAATTATTCACGAAATACTTCCACGTAAATCATTACTGAAAAGAAAAGCATCCGGCAAAAAAGTTGATTACCAGCTTATCGCTGCGAATATTGATACTGCGATCATTATGCAGTCTCTCGATTCTAATTTTAATTTAAGACGGCTTGAGCGTTACCTCGTAATGATAAACGAAGGCAAAATTACTCCAGTAATATTTTTAAGTAAAAGTGATCTTATCAGTCCGGAAGAAATTGAAAAGAAGCAAAATGACATCCGTAAAATCCTTCCTGATGTAAATGTTGAAGCTTTCAGTAATAACACTGCCAGCGATATTGAAAACATTAAGTCGTTCTTCAAGCCCTATAAAACTTACTGCTTGCTTGGTTCGTCAGGTGTTGGCAAAACAACTTTGCTGAATAATTTACTTCACCAGGAGCTTTACAAAACTCAGCCGATAAGAGAAAAAGATGGAAGAGGAAAACACACTACCACACGACGTGAGCTTATCGTTTTGGAAAACGGAGCGATAATAATTGATAATCCGGGAATGCGCGAGCTTGGAGTAATCTCTAACGAATCCGGTCTCGGCGAAACCTTCAACGAAATAGATGATCTGGCTTTTCTATGCAAATACAAAGACTGTACTCATACAGTTGAAATCGGTTGTGCAGTTCTGGATGCTCTACATCGAAAAGAAATTTCAGAAGAGAGATATAACAACTACATTAAAATTTATAAGGAGTCGTTGTATAATGAAATGTCATACGTTGAAAAAAGACAGAAGGATAAAAAGTTTGGCAAGTTCTTTCATTCCACAATGAAAGATGTAAAGAAGATGAAAGGGAGATGATATACATAGTCAGTCGTCATTCCGAACTGACCAAAGGTCATCCTGAATTTATTTCAGGATCTGTGTTTGTTTCGGAATCTCACTTCCTTATTTTGAAATAAGAGAGAACCTGAAACCTGCCTTGCCGTCAGGCAGGCAAGTTCAGGTTGACAAACCGAAGGATAAAAAGTTTGGCAAGTTCTTTCATTCCACAATGAAAGATGTGAAGAAGATGAAAGAGAGATAGTATTTTCAGCCTGTCGTCATTCCGAACTGACCAAAGGTCATCCTGAATTTATTTCAGGATCTGTGTTTGTTTCGGAATCTCACTTCCTTATTTTGAAATAAGAGAGAACCTGAAACCTGCCTTGCCGTCAGGCAGGCAAGTTCAGGTTGACAAACCGAAGGATAAAAAGTTTGGCAAGTTCTTTCATTCTACAATGAAAGATGTAAAGAAGATGAAAGGAAGATGATAATTATAATATTGAAAATTATGGCGATTGGAATCGGTGCAACATTGGCAATCGATTTATGGATTTCAGTTCTGAAACTATTTAAAATAAAATCACTCGACTACAAATACGTCGGTCGCTGGATAGGAAATTTTCCCAAGGGAAAATTCTTGCACAATAAAATTCAGGACACATCGCCAATACCACACGAGTTAATAATTGGCTGGGCTGTTCATTATTTGATAGGTATTACTTTCGCTTTCATACTAATTGTTGTTTATGGAATCAACTGGTTAGATGAACCGAGTTTCTTTCCAGCAATTATAATTGGTCTAATGACGGCAGTCGGACCTTTTTTTATAATGCAGCCGGCATTTGGACTTGGGATTGCATCATCCAAGTTACCAAATCCGAACTTACTCCGGTTAAAAAGTTTAGGCACTCATCTGATGTACGGAATTGGGTTATATGTAAGTGCTGTTTTGTTAAATGTAATATTCTAACTTTCTCATATAAATTTGATATAAAGGAAAAACTCTCAAGCTATTAACCTGAGTTAACTCTCTTTTTTATCTTATGTGAATGATCGGGCACATTACTAATATTATCTTTACAATGTAAGTTTTTTCAACTCAAAAAAAGGTAAAGCAAAATGACAAAGAAATTATTAAATCCTGGAAACCACGAGCATCAAATAAATATTGCTTTATTATTTCTTCGAATAACGATAGGTGTTTTTATAATTGTACACGGAACAGGAAAATTACTGTCGTTGTTTGAAGGTGGTCCGATTGAATTTGCTGACCCGATTGGAATCGGTCAGGCAGCATCACTTCTCCTAGCAACATTTGCTGAATTTTTTTGTGCTCTCTTCTTGATTTTCGGATTTGCAACAAGATTTGCTGTTGTTCCATTAATTATCACAATGATAGTCGCCGGATTTATCATTCATGCAGACGACGGATATTTTGTAAAAGAGAAAGCATTTATGTTTCTATCTGTCTTTATAACATTTGCAATTGCTGGAGCCGGAAAATTTTCGGTTGATAATCTGATTTACCGGAAGATAAAATCATAAGAATCAGTTGTCAGAAGATTGTGAGAATTCATCAAGATAATAAAAATTTGTGGGGGTCGTCAGCACAGCATTGGAGCGTTCAGGAAAATACTTTCATTCCGCTTTAAGAAAAAGTTCTTGAGCAAATAAATCTAAATCCAAAACATTCTATAATTGATATTGGTTGCGGCACTGGAATCTTTTTAATGTTAGCCTCAAGGTTTGGATGTGAAATAACCGGGATTGATTTATCAAAGAGTGCAGTTAATTCAGCAAAAGATCGTTTACCCAAGGGTACTTTTATTAATGGCAATATGGAAACAATTGAATTTGCTGATAATACTTTCGATTTCGTATTCGGAAATAATTCTTTTCAATATGCTGATGATTTGCAGAAAACATTTCTGGAGGTTTATCGCATACTTAAAAATAAGGGAAGCTTACTTATTTCAGTTTGGGGAAAACCGGACGAATGCGATTCGTTTTCTTACTTTAAAGTTTTCAACGAATTTTCAAATCAGCCGGATAATTATACTGTTCCATTCAATTTATCAAAAGAAGGAGAAATTGAATCATCTGTTTCGAATGCAGGGTTTAAGTTCGGCAGAAAATTAACTGTGACTTGTCAGCGATATTATCCCGACACCCAAACAGCTTTGACAGGAATACTTTCTTCGGGTCCGGCAAAGAAAGCAATCAATTATTCATCCTATGATAAAGTGAAGCAGGCAGTATTAATATCAATCGAAAAGTTTAAGAAGAAAGATGGCAGTATAAATATGTACAATAATTTTATTTTAGCAGAAGGAATTAAAATTTAATTCTTTACAGAAAATTTAGAGTGGAATAGTAAATTGTCATTCCGCTTCAATCATCACCACAGTAATATCATCGCTCTGCGGATGACCGGCTGTATATTCTTTTACTTTATTAATTACATCATTAACCGTTAATGATTTCATCCGCACAAGTTCAATAAGTCTTTCTGTCCCAAATTCTTCCTCAGATTTGTTCATCGCTTCCGTTACACCATCGGAATAAAAGAGCAATTTATCTCCGGATGATAACTTGATTTCAGTCTCACCGAATATGCTTTCACTGATGCCAAGTGGAAGCCCCGAGTTCGTATTCAACAATATTGTACCGGATACATCAGATAATACAGGAGAAAGATGTCCGGCATTTGCAATGACAAGAGTTTTATTGTTTGGATTCAAAATTGCATAGATTATCGTTACAAATTTTGTGGTAGGGAAATCCTTAATCAGCAGTTCATTTACAAGTTTCAAAACTATGCCGGGAGAAGATTCTTTATCTGCTACAAGTCTGAGCATACTTCTGGTTGAAGACATCAATAATGCAGCGCCCATACCTTTTCCTGAAACATCTGCAAGTACAATTCCGATTCTACCATCTCCGAGAGAAATGTAGTCAAACCAGTCCCCTCCTGCTTCAAGACAGGGAAGACATATTCCGTTAATATTAAACCCGGCTAATTCGGGAGACTTTTGAGGGAAAAGATGAAGCTGAATATTTCGGGCGTCTTTCAGTTCGTTGGAAATTCTTTCGCGTTCAAGTTTCTCGCTGCGGAACAATCTTGCATTTTCTATTGCAATCGAAATGTTAGCGGCTAATGACTCAAGTAAATGAATTCTCGCCTGATCAAATGCGTTAGTCTCATGATGCTGAATGCTAAATACTCCAATCAATCTCTCATTAATCATAAGAGGAATATCTACCTCTGAACGGGTGGATTCTTCACTCACTTTGTAGTATGGATCTATTGTAACATCTGGTGCATAGTAAGTTCTCTTTGTTGCGGCAACTTGCCCAATAATTCCATATTCGCCAATCTTAAAACGATCTCCTTTAATATGATAATTTTTTGTCCAGCCACGAACAGCAGCAATTTCAAGCTCATTTGATTCGTTGTCTTTCAATAAAATCCCGGTTCGCAGATAACCAAAAGTTTCTCCCACATCATTAGCGATTTCTTCAAGAAGAACTTCAAGATCTAAAATTAAGTTTAGCTTTTGTGCAGAGCGCTGCAATAGTAAAAGTTCTTTAATTCGTCTTTCCTGGTCCATAATTTTTGATGATGACAAACAGATGTTTGAAGTTGTGCAATTATAGTTATTAAAAAACAATTAACAAAGAATATTTATTGATGTAATTAGCAGTGGACACTGACGATCGTTTTGCAAAATTTTGATGAACAATATTTTGCTAGAAGGAATCTTAATTTGCTGTGACGCATCATATTACTGTAACTTAAAACATTAATTTAACAGTGGAGACATTTCAATGGAACAAACAACTCAAAACTTAATATCAATGCCACGAATAGGTGAAAAAGCACCAGCATTTAAAGCCGTAACAACTCAGGGCGAAATAAACTTCCCTGCAGATTATTCAGGCAAATGGGTAATTCTCTTCAGTCATCCTGCAGATTTTACACCGGTATGCACTTCTGAGTTTATGACTTTCGCAACAATGGAAAAACAATTCAACGAAGCAAACTGCCAGCTTGTTGGGCTTTCAGTTGATGGGTTATACAGTCACATTGCATGGTTGAGAACGATAAAAGAAAAAATTGAATATAAAGGAATGAAGAATGTTGAAGTAACTTTTCCATTGATTGAAGACATTACAATGAATGTTGCTAAAACTTATGGAATGCTTCAACCGGGTGAAAGTACAACTAAAGCAGTACGTGCTGTCTTCTTCATAGATCCTAAAGGAATTATCAGAACAATTATCTATTATCCTTTAAGTCTCGGTAGAAACTTTGACGAACTTTACAGGGTTTTGGTGGCGCTTCAGACAGCAGATGAGTTTAGTGTCGCAACTCCTGCTGATTGGAGACCTGGTGATGATGTGATTGTTCCAACAGCCGGTTCGTGCGGAACAGCAAAAGACAGGATGGAGGGAAAAGATAAGGATGTTAAATGCCATGACTGGTTCTTCTGTACAAAACCAGTTGCAAAGGACGAAATAATTAAAAGAGTATTAAAGAAAAAGTAAAAATTATTTTCAATTGTCTTTTATAAACCGCAGAATAATTTATCTGCGGTTTTTTATTTTGTGATTGTCAATTCAGTTTGATTATTTTAAATTGTTACACTTGTAAACGACGATAATTTTTTACTTAAGGAGGTAATTATGTTCCTTGGACATTTCGGTGTTGGATTTGCCGGAAAGAAATTCAGCAAGTCTGCTTCTCTTGGAACTTACTTTATGGCTGCACAATGGATTGATCTTCTATGGCCAATACTTCTTTTGCTCGGAATTGAAAAAGTTAAAATTGAACCGGGAATTTCTAACGTTACTCCGCTTAATTTTAATTACTATCCTTTTACTCACAGTCTCGCTGCTGCAATCATTTGGGGAGTGATATTCGGAGTAATTTATTTTTTAATTAAAAAAAATTCGAAGACTTCAATCATTCTCGGTGTATTTGTAGTAAGTCATTGGGTTTTAGATTTTCTGGTTCACATTCCAGATTTGCCAATATTTCCCGGGTCTGAATTAAAAGTCGGACTCGGTTTGTGGAACAGTTTTACTGCAACGATCATTTTAGAAGGACTGATTTTCGGTGTGGGTGTTTACCTTTATTACAAGTCCACAAAATCAAAAAACAAAACCGGAATCTACTCTTTGATCGGACTGATTATTTTTTTAATTCTGATTTATATTTCAAACCTTTTCGGTCCACCACCGGATTCGGTTAAAGCAATTGGAATTGTTGGTAATGCACAATGGCTGATAATTCTTTGGGGATATTGGATTGATAAAAACAGGATGGCTGAATGATAAACAAAAAACAAATTAAAGAAGATTATAAATTGAAGAAACAACCTGCGGGAATTTTTGCAGTTCATAATGTTGTTGATAATAATATGTTTATTGGTACAAGTAAAGATCTTCCTGCTGTATTAAGAAGATTTGAATTCACTTTAAAGATGGGAAGTTTTCCGTTTCAACAGTTGATTGATGATTACAAAAGACTCGGTGAGAAAAATTTTAAAGTAAAAGTAATTGATAAGCTTGAATTAAAAGATGAAACAGAACAGGAAATAGATAAAGAGCTGTTAACTCTGGAGGATATGTGGATCGAAAAACTGAAAAAAGAAGGAGTTAGTTTCTATAATAAAAAGTAATAAGTCAACTCTTATTCTGATTGGTTAAAAAGAAGCCGATGATTATCATAAACGATATGAGCGAAACGATTTGTTGATTTTGATAACGCTTCGAAACCAATAGTTTTTACGAAACTTTTTATTTTACTGCAATCATCAGATCAGAACCGAAGGAAGTATTTTTTCTTTCGATTTTTGAAAGACCAGCCGATTCAAACCACTCTCTCATTTCTTTTTCTGTATATGTATCACCATTCTCAGTTCCAACGAGCATATTTAAAGCAAACAACGCACTTTGTCGCGGTTGAGTTCTGTCTTCATTCATAACAAAATCATTTATTATAATCATACCGTTTTTGTTTAAAACATCAGCGCATTTTTTTACAAGCATTTTATTTTGATCGTAATTATTTATATGAACTATTGCTGAAAGAAGAATCAAATCATAATTGTCTTTAAGTTCTGTTGTAAGATAATCGCCTTCAATAAAATTGAATTTATCTGACAAACCGGCTCCACTCACATATTTTTTTGTTAAAGGAATAACGTAAGGAAGATCCAGCACAACCGCACTGATAGAGGGATTCTTTTTCACAATTTCCATAGAAAAAGCTGCTGAACCACCGCCAACATCAAGCATATTTTTAACATTGGAAATATCAATCATCATCGCAAGAATTTTTCCCTGATTAACTCCACGGTAGTGCATTGCCCCAATGAATGATTTAACCCAGTTATCGTTTTCTGACTTATTTATAATACTGCGCTGTGAACTTCCTTTAATTACTGAATCGGTAAGACTGCTCCAGTCATTCCAGAGATTATTCGCGTGATAAATATTCCCCATAAAATCAGGTTTGCCCTCCACAAGATATTTGGCAGACAAATCTGAGTTATAAAATTTTCCGTGAACTTTTTTCAACAATCCCATTGCACACAAAGCATTCATCAGCCGGTCAGTTGCTCTCGGATCTGAATTTAATTTTTGTGCCACATCATCAGAAGTCATCAAGTGTTTATCAAGGGAGGTAAATATTTTTAATTCGAATGCTGTTAAAAATGTCCGGCTCTCCCTGAAAGCATTTGCTAATTCACGGATATCTTCAGCAGACTTAATATCATTCATTTTAGATTCTCCACTTTGCAATTTGACCAATCATTTCTTATTGAGTTGAATCAAGTAATCCATCCGTTATCAATTGATTTTTTACCGCAACAGCAAGCTCCGAAATTGTTTGTTCGATGCTCTCAGGATTAATTGAAGTGCTTTCTCCATACCAGACAAGCTTATCATCTTTCAATGAATAAATAAGAATTTCAATATCCACATAAACATTGGAACTGGAATACATATACGGATCGTACATATAATTCCAGGCGTAATTGTAATAACCGCCAAAACTATAATAAGCTGAAGGATACATACCTGAAGAATAGTAAGTTGTTTTTTGATCAACATTTCTTACCGATAGGACAAGTGCGCCCTCAATTCCTCTTTCACTAAGTTTTTTCTTTACTTCACTTATATCAGCAAGTTCTTCATTGGTAACAAGCTTGTATGCAGGAACTGCTATAGTGTTTGGCATTTGACTGGCGATTGTTTCTTCTGTTTGCATTCGCATATCAGGATTTTTAACCATCGCAAAAACAGCAACTGTTTGAAACTTTATTGATTCTGCCGTGGCTTCAGGGTTTTTCCAACTGTTTGAAATTTTATTGGAAGAGCTGCATCCGGCAATAAGTACAATAGCAAATAAAATTATAAGAACTGATTTCATAAAAAATATTTTCCTTTTTTGTTTTTGTGAACTTAAAGAAAATTGATGTGTACTGCTAAATTCGCGTTAAAGAATAAATAACGTATTGATGAGAAAATAAATTCAAATTATCTTTGCTCAATTATTAATAACTATTTAAGGTTTAGCTTATTTATTGATACTTAAACCAAAACTATTCACCACTCTTAAAGGCTACTCAAAAAAGCAGTTCACATCAGATTTAACCGCTGGAATTATTGTAGGTATAGTTGCTTTACCATTGGCTATTGCTTTTGGAATTGCTTCTGGAGTTACACCGGAAAAAGGATTAATTACTGCAATCATTGCCGGATTCATAATTTCTTTTCTCGGAGGCAGTAAAGTTCAGATTGGCGGACCAACCGGTGCATTCATCATAATCGTATATGGAATTGTTCAGCAATATGGAATGAATGGATTAATACTTGCAACAGTAATGGCTGGTGTAATTCTGGTGATTATGGGTTTTGCCAGGTTTGGTTCGATTATAAAATTTATCCCTCATCCTGTTGTTATTGGATTCACCAGTGGAATTGCACTGATAATTTTTTCATCCCAGATAAATGATTTTTTAGGATTGAACATAGGAACAGTTCCATCTGAATTTTTTCAGAAGTGGGTTATTTATTCACAGAATTTATTTTCTATTAATTACTGGTCGCTATTGATTGGTGCAATTTCCTTAATCACAATCTTAATATTTCCAAAAATAACTCACAAGATTCCCGGTTCAATAGTTGCAATAATTATATCAACTCTGCTTGTTCAAATATTTCATCTACCTGTTGAAACTATCGGAAGCAGGTTTGGAGAAATTCCATCATCAATTCCTTCGCCAACTCTTCCACACTTTGATCTTGAAGTAATCAGAAATTTGATTAGTCCTGCCACTACAATTGCTTTACTTGCTGCAATTGAATCGTTACTTTCGGCTGTAGTTGCCGATGGAATGATTGGTGGAAGACATCGTTCAAATATGGAATTAGTTGCTCAAGGTGCTGCAAATATTGTAACTCCTTTGTTTGGAGGAATTCCTGCAACTGGTGCAATTGCAAGAACTGCAACGAATATCAAAAACGGAGGACGAACACCTGTCGCTGGAATTATTCATGCAATTGTTCTTTTATTAATAATGTTATTCTTCGGAACGTGGGCAAAACTTATCCCAATGGCGACACTTGCTGCAATTTTAATTGTTGTTGCTTATAATATGAGTGAGTGGAGATCTTTTGTTGAAGTCTTTAAATACCCCAAAAGTGATCTGGCTGTTTTGCTGACAACATTTTTTCTCACAATAATTTTCGATCTGACAATCGCAATTCAGATAGGAATGATATTGGCGGTATTTTTATTTATGAGAAGGATGGCAATGGTCACCAATGTTGGAATTATCACAAAAGAATTGAAAGATGTGGATGAAGTAGTTGATATTAATTCGATACAGAATAAAAAAGTTCCCGATGGCGTTGAAGTTTTTGAAATTAATGGTCCTTTCTTTTTTGGTGCGGTTTCAAAGTTCAGAGATACAGTGAGAATTATTGAAAATCCACCAAAGATTATAATAATCAGAATGCGCGATGTACCCGCAATTGATTCAACAGGAATTCATGCACTTGAACAGCTTTTGAAAGACACAAAAAAACATGGGACTCATCTGGTTTTATCAGGTGTTCATACTCAACCATTAATAGCCTTGGCTCAGGCAGATTTTATTGAAAAGATTGGGGAAGAGAATGTTCACGGGAATATTGATGATGCTCTTGATCGCACAAGAGAAATTCTTGGGTTACCAAAACTTGGAAGACCTTCAGATTTTTATCCAACTGTTGCCAGAGATCGAAATAAATAATTCAAAACTTTTATAATTTGCTTTACATAAAATCACTCGGCATCTGGTTCATACTTACAATTAGTGCAATTATTGTTGCAACATTCCGGGTTAATGTTCTACTTCCGCAATTCGGCGAACAGACTGCACATCAAATCGGAACAATACTCTTTCTCATTGTTCAATTTATTATAATTTACTTCTTCATAAAAAAGATGAAAGTTAAGGAAACAAAAACTTTGCTCGGCGTCGGATTATTCTGGGTTGTGATAACAATAATTTTCGAGTTTTTATTCGGGCATTACGTAATGGGAAATTCCTGGCAGAAACTTTTCGCTGATTATAATTTGTTAGATGGCAGATTGTGGGTATTAGTTTTAATTAATAATCTTTCTGCACCACTAATAAGCGGTAAAATTAAAAAGTAGTTCACAGAAATTGCTTCTGATTCCGTTCATCATAAAAATTTTTCAACGATCCTAAACTTTTCTTTAACTTGTACCATCGCTATCAGTTTAATTCTGTACTGTCTTCAATCATCATAATTAGAAAGAAATGTTTGTAACCAGGAATTACAAATTATCTAATGTATTAATCTACACCGTAATCGGAACTGTAACCGGTACTATAATCGGATTTCTGATACATTACACAGACAATCTTGATATTCCTGAACCAACGATCAGAGGATTTTTCATTGGATTTTTAGTTGGTACCTCCATTGGTTTGTGTGAAGAATTTTTATTTTTAGATAGATTCAGACGAAAACCATATTTCTTTCTACTCCTGTTCAGAACTATAGTTTACTCGGCTGTGATTGTATTTCACGAAATATTAATTAATACAGCGAGTAATTTTTTAACAAAAGATCTACCAATCAGTGAATCACTCTATACTGCTATCAACAGGGAAAATTTTCCAAGAGATATCTCGATCATTGCATTAATTTCAACAGCATCTATTGCAATATTGCAGATAAGAAGACTTCACAGACCTGGCGATCTTTTAAAATATGTTACCGGCAGATATCATCTTCCTGAGGAAGTAAATAAAATTTTTCTTTTTATTGATTTAAAATCATCCACAGCAATCGCCGAAAGGATTGGAAATACAAAATACAGTTCTTTTCTGATTGACTATTTCCATGATATGACTGGCGCAATTCTTATGTCAAAAGCGGAGATCTATCAATACATTGGTGATGAAATAATTTTAACATGGTCTTTTAATCAGGGGGTGAAGTACGCCAGATGTATTAATTGTTTTTTTGATATTCTGACCGCTATTGAGTGGAATAAAAACGAGTACATGAAAAAATATGGAGTTCATCCACAATTCAAAGCAGCTTTACATGCAGGATTTGTTTCTGTAACATGGATTGGTACAATAAAAAAAGAAATTGTTTATCATGGTGATGTAATTAACACAACTGCAAGAATACAGGAAGAATGTAATAAGTATGATCAGACGTTTTTAATTAGTGAATATATGTTTCAAAATATTGAGCTTCCTGAATATCTTCGCTCTGAATTTGTTGGTGAGCTCCAGTTGAAAGGAAAAGAGAAGAAAGTTAAAATATTCGGTTTGAAGAGTATTACTGAGGTTTAAATTAATTTCGAATAAAAATTTGCAAAAAACAGGTTATTCTTATTGCTTTTCTTTTAATGATATCGCTAAGTTTTTTAATCAAGACAACAAATAGCACAATTTATCTTTATTAGTAATTTATTCTTTTAAAATAGAGCTTGGAATAAAAAATATTTTAAAAAAGACTGGTAATAAATTTGAAGTCAGCAAATAATTAATATTCGATAAAATTAAAGAGCAACATTTGTTCGGATTAAAAAAAAGGAAAAGAGAAAAACTTCGTGCAACAGAGTTGAAATCAGAATGGAAAGAAATAATAAATAGAAATGTCAGATTCTATAATTACCTTTCCGATGATTTGAAAACAGAACTTCATGGATTAATACAAATTTTTCTAAATGAAAAAATATTTGAAGGCTGTGAAGGTCTTTTAATAACAGATGAAATTAAAATTACTATTGCTGCTCAAGCGTGTCTCTTACTATTAGGAAGACAGAATGATATCTACCCGACTTTAAAAACTATTCTTGTTTATCCCGATGCTTATTATGCACCATTCAGCCAGAGAATGGAAGATGGTTCAGTAATAGAAGGATATCAGGCAAGACTTGGTGAATCCTGGTCACGTGGACAAATTGTATTAGCTTGGAACGAGATTTTAAAAGACACTAATGATATTCATGATGGTCATAATCTTATTTTTCATGAATTTGCTCACCAGCTTGATAACGAATCAGGAGCTGCCGAAGGTATTCCTGAATTTGATAGGCGTTCATCTTATATTGTTTGGGCAAGGATATTAACAAAAGAATACAATAAATTAATAAATGAAATCATTCAACATAAACATCACTTACTTGATAATTACGGAGCTACTAATCCTGCAGAATTCTTTGCTGTGGTGACTGAATTTTTTTTTGAAAGACCAATTGAACTTAAGAATTTACACCCGGAGTTATATGAACAATTCAAAAGTTTCTATAAATTAGATACCGCCGGAATGTTTCTGAAAAAGTAAAGCAGGAAAAAAATTTTATGAAAGACAATCATATTTCTATTGGAAAAATTATTGGTGTGCCTATTTATCTGGATTATTCATGGTTTTTAATTTTGGTATTGCTAACCTGGATGCTTGCTCAAAATTATTTTCCTCAAGAATATAAAGACTGGACAAAATTCTCTTACTGGTTTGTAGGACTTGTAACTTCATTTATTTTCTTTTTGAGTATAGTGCTTCATGAACTCGGTCATTCAATTATTGCAAAAAAATATAAGCTTAGAGTCAGAAGAATAACTCTTTTTATATTTGGCGGTGTTGCTGAGATTACCAAAGAACCACCCAAATCATCAGCAGAATTTTGGATTGCAATTGCTGGTCCGATTACAAGTTTTTTACTTGCCGGTATTTTTTATTTCTTAGACAAAGCCTTTAAAGGTAATGAATATCTTGCAGCACCTTTTCATTACCTTTCATATATAAATTTTATTTTAGCAGTGTTCAATTTAATTCCGGGTTTTCCGCTGGATGGCGGAAGAGTTTTTAGAGCAATTGTTTGGGGTATAACAAAGAATATTAAAAAAGCCACCACAATCGCGGCAAATGTTGGAAGGTCTTTCGGTTTCTTATTTATTATGATCGGCATATTCCAAATTTTCCAAAATAATTTTATAGATGGTGTGTGGATAGCATTTATCGGTTGGTTTCTTGACAATGCTGCAGTATCTCAGATTAGAAGACAGGCTTTGGACGAACTTCTGTCCGGACATCTTGTTAGTGAAGCAATGTCAACTGATTTTGGTATAGTGTATCCAGATTCAAATATTCAGGAGATAATTGATAATCATTTTATTGGCGCCAATCGAAGATGTTTACTTGTCAAAGAAAATAATTCGGTTGTTGGTTTTATAACACCCAATCAGATTAATTCTGTTCCCAAAGAAGAGAGACAATTCAAAACCATAAAAGATTTAATGATTCCCGAGACAAACATTATTAAAATTAATGCTGACGCACAATTATTAAATGCATTAAAATTAATGGATGAAAATGGTATCGCACAATTACCAGTAACTGAGGGAGAAACGTATGTGGGAATTTTAAGTCGTGATACTGTAATCAAATTTATGTTTGAACTTCACAGAATTGGTCATTAAAAATAAAACATATCGAATTGCTGATAGTACAACCACTAAATTTCTACTATCTGAAAATTCTCTTTACAAAAAAATAGATTCAATCATCTTTTTGACATAAACTCTTCTAATTCCTGTCTGTTACCAACCTGATCTTATTGATGGTTTCATCACCTCGAAATAAAATAACAGGATTTACCAGACAAAAGCCTAACTAATTTCTCCTCAGCAACCCATTTTGATCTTTTTGATAATGACTTCTATTAGAGTGAATAATGCCAATTTCACAAACATTAAAATATTTTAATTCGTTGTTAACCAGTTGTTAATTATTCCATAACAAATTTACCTCTGTATAATGAAATAATATTTAAAAGGAATTTAAAATGAACGCATTAAAAAGATTAATTTCTATTAAAAGTCTGCTGTTTCTTTCAACAATGCTCTCTCTGATGGTAACTAACAGAGGTGTTTCACAAATCGACACGGGCAAATTAGTAACCGATGTTGAAAACAAAATTGAAAATTATTACACAGAAAATTTTAAGATTTCAGCCGACAAAAACGGAATTGTATCAATTAGCGGAGAAGTCAATACTCTGTTTGACAAATTAAAAATTGGTGAATTGGTCTCTGAAGTTAAAGGTGTTAAAGAAATACATAACAACATACAGGTTCAAAACGTTATTACTGCAGATGATATAATTAAAGCTAACATAGAAAATGAAACTAAATTAAATGACGCTATTCTCGAACCAGAAAAAATCAAAATTGAAGTTAATAATGGAGTAGTAACTTTGTCAGGGACAGTAAGTTATTTCAGGGAGAAACTAATGATGCAGACTATTGCATCCTGGCAGGATGGAGTATCTGATTTAATAGATCACATAAGCGTAATGTCACCGTCAGCTGCAAAAAGTGATGCCAACTTAACTGAAATTATAATTGACCTGCTTAATAAAAATTTTCCACTTGAGAAAAATATTATGTTTGATATAAATAATGGTTCCGTTAATCTGTATGGTACGGTGAACGACTTGTATGCAAAGAACCATATTCAAGAAGATATCCAACGTATTATTGGAGTTAAGAATGTTGTAAATGAAATGAAAATTATAAACAATTCATAAAAATCATAAATAAAATATTAAAATGAATAAGAGAAAAATTTTATTGAAGAATATTCATCTGGTATCGGCAGGGCTTTTGTTTCTGTTAGCTGTAAGCTGCTCTTCTACTGAAAACATTTCAGATTATTCTGTTCATAGCGGTTATGATCTTGATGATCTTAATACCTATGGAGAATGGGTAGATGTAAATCCTTATGGTGAAGTCTGGCAGCCGTTTGTTGTAAATGGATGGATGCCTTTTGATTATGGACACTGGGCTTTTGCTAATGGAAACTGGACATGGATTTCTTATGAACCTTTTGGCTGGATTGTATATCATTATGGATATTGGTACAACGATCCGTTTTACGGCTGGGTTTGGATACCTTCTGACAATACTTGGGCACCAGCAAATGTAATGTGGATAACCTATGATGATTTTGTTGGCTGGGCACCTTTGCCTCCACCGGGAATTATTTATGGAAACCCTTGGGAGAGAGGTGAACATAGTCATTGGCATGTTGTTAAACTTGCTGACTTCACAAAGGATAATATTCATGACTATGCTATATCTAATCCACCTGCCAGAATTAATGAGTTAGACGGTACGAAAAAAAATAACAGAGTTCCGCCGAGCAAGTTCACTATTGAACAATCAACTGGAAGAAACGTTTCAGATGTAATGATAAATCATGAAAAGGTTAAACTGCCGCCAAGACAAATTCAAAAAATGACTTTGTCTCCGGATGAAAACAAAAGAATCGTAAAAAGCTCTCAACGAGTGAGAGATAATATTTTAATGCCAAAAAAGGAATTTCAAATACAACGGGAAAAAAGTAACACTTCTCAAAAATAATATGTTATCATTCTTCAAATGATGAAAATAAATCTCCAATTAAAAACACTTCGAGAGATGGGAATTACTACATAAGTTCGACCCGTTAATTTTTCGTCCATCGCTTAAAATATTTTTTGATATTGCTGATAAGATTTAAAATTAAGCCAACTTTGATTCAGGTATCAAAATATTTTTTCTTTTGACTGTGTTCAGAAGCTTTTTGAAACAAGAAAACGAATAGCGAACTTACACACCTGAATTTTCAGCTTAAACTTATGAATCAGTCAACTTCATTAAGAAAACGTATCATTAACTTCTTCGGGCTTAACAAAAGCATGACAGGTATGATTATAATGGTCGTACTAATTATGCTCGGAGAAAAAATGGGGGAACGATTTCTTCCTCTTTACATTCTTGCAATCGGTGGAACAAACCTTGCGGTTGGATTCTTAAATGCAATGGATAATCTTTTAAGTGCATTGTATTCTTTCCCTGGTGGATATTTAAGCGATAGAATAGGATACAAAAAAGCATTAATGTTGTTTACTTCAGTTGCGATGCTTGGATATCTTATCGTAATTATTTTTCAATCATGGCAAGCTGTTTTTATCGGGTCTGTTTTTTTTATTTCGTGGAGTGCTGTTTCGCTTCCGGCAATTATGAGCTTAATTTCAAAGGCTGTTCCTTCAAACAGAAGAGCGATGGGAGTTTCAGTTCATTCAATTGTAAAAAGAATTCCGATGTCGCTTGGTCCGTTGCTTGGGGGAACTATTATTTCGATTTATGGAACTAAATCAGGAATAAGAATTTCATTCATTGCTGCTTTTGTCCTTGGAATTATATCTCTTCTTGTGGTCTATTTTCTAATGGAAGATGAAATTGTTGTGCCGAGAAGCAGCAATTTAAAAGAGTTGTTACGGTTAAAATACTTTAGTCCGTCTCTTAAGAATTTATTAGTATCTGATATGCTCATAAGATTTGCCGAGCAAATTCCATACGCTTTTGTGGTTATCTGGTGTGTGAATTATCTTGGTATCAGTGCATTTCAGTTTGGAATTTTAACTGCTGTTGAAATGATAACTTCAATGTTAATATACATACCGGTGGCTTACTATGCTGACAGACATTTCAAGAAGCCCTTCATTCTGATAACTTTTATCTTTTTTACTATCTTTCCAATCGTAATTTATTTTTCCGAATCATTTACAGCCTTTGTTTTTGCATTCGTTATCAGAGGATTGAAAGAATTTGGAGAACCAACACGAAAATCATTAATAATGGATCTTGCACCGGAAAATGCGAAGGCAGAAACTTTCGGAACATATTATCTTTTCAGGGATGTTACAGTTTCTGCTGCAGCTTTAAGCAGTGCATTCCTTTGGAATATTTCGCCGTTTACAAATTTTATGACTGCATCTGTTTGCGGAGTGATAGGTACAGTTTGGTTTGCTGTTTGGGGAAAAGATATCAAGCAGTCAGCAAAAAATTAATTTATCATCGCAATTTGCCTTCAATTCTTTTATTACTAATTTTCAGTCACTGCATTAAGTCGTTACTTTAAACGAACCTTTCCGGTCAGCAGTAATTTAAATCAAAAAAATAATAAGTTTATCTTTGTCGGAATTGTAGGTCAATAATTTTAGGAGGATTAAATGAAACGAGTGCTCTCCGAACAAACTACAGAGGAAAATCTCTTAACGAAATTAATTTTCTCGGTTATATTTTTATTACTCTTCACGATATCATGTTCAGATCAAAAAGTATCTAACACACAAAAAACCTACCTGACTCCAGATATTATGTGTGGTACAGTTCAGTTTTCTGATGGATGTAGTCCGAAACTTGATACTCTAATCGCTTTCGGAATTGCATTGATTCATCATATGACCTACGACGATGCAGAATATACTTTCAATAAAGTTATGGAGTTAGATAAAGATTGCTTCTGGGGATACTGGGGGAAGGCAATGACATTGATTCATCCTCTGTGGCCGGACATTCCCGATGAGAAAACTTTAACCGATGGTTTTGCACTTTGTCAAAATGCTTTAAAGCTTGCAGAGACTGAAAAGGAAAAACTTTATGGGGCTGCTGTTGCTTCATTCTTTGAAGATGGAGTAAATAAAACAGAGCCGGAAAGATTAGAAGCATTCAGAATTGGATGGAAAACTGCCGCAGAACAAATGCCTGATGATATTGAAGCAAAAATGTTTTCTGTGTTATCAATGCTTGCAACAGTCAATCCGACTGATAAATCGTACAAGGAACAAATTGAAGCTGGTGCAATTTGCGAAGAAGTAATGAAAATAATTCCCGATCATCCTGCTGCATTTCATTATGCGATTCACGCGTATGACTATCCTCCGCTTGCGCTAAATGCAATCAGAGTTGCACGAGAATATTATAAACTCGCACCGGAAGTCCCTCATGCATTGCATATGCCCACCCATATCTTTACAAGGCTTGGTTACTGGCAGGAATCTATCGACCTGAATTTGAGATCTGCTGCTGCTGCATGGAAAATGCCTGTCAATGGTCAAATATCAAATCACTATTTCCATGCTCTCGACTATGCAGTATATGCATATTTACAACTATCACAATTCGAAAAGGCAAAAGAAATCTCTGATATACTTGATACGCTCCATGGATCATTTCAGCCATTACCCCAAATTGCATATTCGCTTGCTGCGATTCCTGGCAGAATGGCTCTTGAATACCAGAACTGGACCGAAGCAGCGAATCTTTCTCTTTCACATTTAAACTTTCTCTGGGAAAAATTTCCTCAGTATGAAGCTCTGCTTTACTACGCAAAAGGAATTGGAGCTGGAAGAAGTAAAAATATTGAGATTGCGAAGCTATCTTTTCAAAAATTAGAAGAGCTTCAAAAAACTTTCGCAGATGTTGAATCAAACCGATACTGGATTGATCAAATAGAAATACAAAAGAAAGTTGTTAAAGCGTGGGAGTTGTTGGCACAAAATCAAATGGAGGAATCTATCGAGATGATGATTGTTGCAGCAGATCTTGAAGATGCAACAGAAAAAAATCCTGTTACACCAGGAGCTTTATTGCCTGCAAGAGAAATGCTTGGAGATCTGTATATGGAATTGAATCGTCCAAAGGATGCACTAATTCAATATGAGTTATCGTTGAAAAAAAATCCGAATCGATTCAACTCACTTTTCGGTGCTGGAAGATCAGCCGAATTAATTGGCGATAAAAAGAAAACAGAATATTATTATAATCGACTATTGAAACTAAATAACAGTTCAACAAGACAACAGATAGTACACGCCAAAAGTTTAGCGACACATATCTGAATTGATTTTATCTGTAATCTCATAATTCAACTAAAATCGGTTGGTGGATAGGTATCTCACCTGAAAAAAATGCCGGGTTTGTGTTGCCAATCACCAATAGTTGCTGATTTTTTGTTTTTGAAGTAAGTTACTTAAGAAAAGGAATTTATATCATTAAAAGTATTACTTCATATTTTACTATTTAAACTGATTCTTCGATCTTAAATGAAAAAAAAATTGCAACAGGATATACGTAAGCTTACAAAGCTTGAAAAAGAATTGTCCGCAAAAAAGTTCGAACTTAAAATTGAATCTGCCCTGGAAAAAGTTCGGACTTCAGCTCTTGCAATGAAACGTCCCTCAGATATGGTGAAAGTCTGTAAGATCATTTCAGACCAGTTCAAAACATTTGGCGTGAAAAACCTTCGTAATGTGCAGACTGTTATTCTCATTGAACATAAAAATTCTTATTTCAATTATCAATACTTCACGGCTTATAAAAAAGGTATAGTTGAAGAAGCAGAATACAATAAACATCCCAGGGCCCGCAATCTAGCAGAGACAATTAAAAAGTCAGCAAATGCATTTCTAAATGATAGTTTCAAAGGGAAATCACTGGAGGTGTTTCGTAATTACAGGAAATCAGATAAACAATTTGCTGATTCAAAATTAGATAAAGCCAAATCAGTTCACTTTTATTTCTATTCTATCGGACCCGGTGCATTGGGTTTATCAATGTATGATAATCCACTCTGTGCTGAAGAAATAAGTTTACTTAAAAAATTCCGTAACGTATTCGAACTTGCATACAAACGATATACTGATATAGCTCTTGCCGAAGCACAGACAAGAGAAGCAAATATTGAAGCTTCACTTGAAAGAGTACGGGCAGTTGCAATGGGAATGAAAATTCCCTCTGATATGCTTGAAGTTTGTAAGACAGTCTCCCTTCAGCTTCAATTATTAAATGTTAAAGAAATACGCAATGTTCAGACTGCCATCTTCTACGAAGAACGCGGTACATATATGAACTATGAATATTATGCAAAGCATAAAAAAACAATTATCACCGAAACAATTTATACCAACAATAAACTTCATAAAAAATTTGCTCAACAAATGCTTAAGGGTAAGGGAGAAACTTTCATCACCCATATAAAGGGCAAAAAAGTTAAAGACTGGATTGACTACCAAAAAACAACAAATGTTTTTATTGATAAATATTTAAAGACGGCTTCCTCGCTTAGCTATTATTGGTTCTCGCTTGGTCCGGTTGCACTCGGAATTTCAACGTATCATCTTTTAACTGAAGAAGAAATTAATTTATTCAAGAGATTTCTAAAAGTATTTGAACTTGCGTATCAACGATTTCTGGATATTGAACTGGCAATCGCTCAAGCAAGAGAAGCACAGATTGAAGCAGCATTGGAAAGAGTAAGAAGCCGGTCTTTGGCAATGCATAAAAGTGACGAACTGAAAGATGTGATTCGGGTGGTGCTTGAACAATTTGTGCATCTCAAAATCAATGCAGAACATGCAGGTTTTTATATTGATTATAAAGTTCACGATGACATGCACATCTGGCTGGCTGACCCCAACATTGAACCATTCTTTGCTATCATTCCATACTTTGATACACCAACCTGGAACAGTTTTTTGGAGGCAAAAGCAAAGGGAATCACCTTTCACACCGACCTGTTGAATTTCAAAGAAAAAAATGATTTCTATCTATCCCTTTTTAAACTATTTGAGATACCTGAAGAAGCAAAGAAATTTTATTTGCAATGCAAGGGGCTTGCTGTTTCCACAGTGTTATTAGATACTGTTGGATTGTACATTGAAAATTTTTCCGCTATTCCTTACACCGATGATGAGAATAAAATACTTTTGCGTTTTGGAAAAGTATTCCAGCAAACTTATACCCGTTTCCTCGACTTGCAAAAAGCAGAAGCTCAGGCGAGAGAAGCAAAAATTGAAGCAGCGTTAGAACGCGTACGTGCAAAAGCAATGGCTATGCATACTTCTGAAGACTTATCCGAAACCGTTAGTTTATTTTTTAGGGAATTAAAATCACTGAATGTTTTACCATGGAGATGCGGTGTTGGAAGAATTGATGAGGAAACACGTACAACTTATCTCACAACTACATCTATAACAAAAGATGGAAACATAACTGAAGTTTCTGGTTCACTGAAGCAAACAGGTCATCCTGTGCTTGATGGAATTTTTGATCACTGGAAAACTCAGAAAGAATATTTCCCGGTACTTCGTGGAGTAGAGATAAATAAATATTATTCAATAATAAAACCTCAGATTGCTTATCCTGATTATCCGCTTGATGTCGTACAATACGGTCATAACATTCCATTCAAAGAAGGATTTGTTTTTGCTTGGACGGAGAACAAGTTGTCTGAAGATGAACTTCAAATATTCAGAAGGTTTAGTTCTGTACTCAGTCTTACATACAGACGTTATCTGGATTTGAAAGAAGCAGAAGCGCGTACAGTTGAAGCAATAAAACAAGCCTCTCTTGATCGTGTTCGTGCAGAGATTGCTTCGATGAGAACATGTGATGATCTTAACCGGATCACACCGATTATCTGGCGCGAATTAAAAACACTTGGTGTGCCTTTTTTCAGATGTGGCGTTTACATTATTTACGAGAAGTCAGAAAGAGTGAATGTTTATCTAACAACACCAGATGGCAAATCTCTCGGAGTGCTAAACTTATCTTTCGACACGAACGAGATTATTAGTAGGACGATTGACCATTGGAGAAATAAGTTGGTTTACATAGCACATTGGAATAAAGAAGATTTTATAAATTGGACTAAATCATTAATTAATAGCGGACAGGTACCAAATGCAGAAACATATCAAGGTGCAGCAGAACCACCCAAATCGCTGGATTTACATTTTGTACCTTTTGCACAAGGAATGCTTTACATTGGCGATGTTAAACCACTCGCAGAAGACAAACTTGATTTAGTAAGAACATTAGCCGAAGCATTTTCAATGGCATATGCACGATATGAAGACTTCAGTAATTTAGAAGATGCAAAAAATAAAATCGAAGTGACTTTAGATGAATTAAAAGCGGCTCAGGTACAGCTTATTCATTCAGAAAAAATGGCATCACTTGGTGTGTTAACAGCAGGCATTGCACACGAAATTAAAAACCCATTGAACTTTGTAAATAATTTTTCTGAACTTTCCAGAGAATTAATAGATGATGTAAAAACAGAACTGCAGAATAAAAATGAAACAGAAGTTATTGAACTGCTTGAAAATTTAAAACAAAACCTTGAGAAGATAAATCAGCATGGAAAACGTGCTGATTCAATCGTTAAGGGAATGCTTCTTCATTCAAGAGGAACTTCAGGTGAAAAAACTTTGACTGATATAAATGATTTGCTTGATCAGTATGTTAATCTCTCATATCACGGAATGAGAGCAACAAACAAAGAATTTAGCATTTCAATAGAAAAAAACTATGACAAAACTTTAGAGAAAATAAATGTTGTTCCGCAGGATATAAGCAGAGTTTTTCTGAATATAATTAATAATGCGTGTTATGCAGCTTATGATAAGAAAAAGAATAGTGAAAATATTTTTAATCCAATTCTAAAAGTTTCAACAAAGAACTTAAACGGAAAGGTTGAAATAAAAATTGGCGACAATGGGAACGGAATTCAGCCCGATCATCTGGATAAAATTTTTCAACCATTCTTTACCACTAAACCAACCGGAGAGGGAACAGGATTAGGTTTATCGTTGAGTTATGATATTATTGTTAAACAACATCAGGGAAATTTAGAAGTTGAGACAGAAGAAGGTAAATTTACAGAATTTATTATTACACTGTCTAAAGAAAATAATTGATTTTAAAAATGAACTTTCCGATCTCTATATATTTAATTCAATTCATCACTATTATTTTTTGTGAATTTATTTCTGCTCAAAATCCAAACTTACGATTTAAGCATATAGATATAGAACAGGGACTTTCACAGAATATGATTAAAGATATTCTTCAGGACAGCAAAGGGTTTATCTGGATTGCAACGTGGGATGGACTGAACAGATTCGATGGCTATAATTTTAAGGTTTACAAACATATTGATGGTGATTCAACTAGTTTAAGAATAAATAAAATTTCCTGTTTATCAGAAGATAAAGAAGGAAGATTGTGGATTGGTACTTTTGGAGGTGGGTTGAGTCTGTTCAACAGGGAAGATGAAACTTTTACTAATTACATTCATAATCCGGAAATAAGTTCAAGTATCTCTTCAGATCTTATAAATTCAATTTTTGAGGATAATCAAAAGAGAATTTGGATTGGAACACGCACAGGTCTTTCTCTAATAGAAAAAAACACGGCTTTTAAATCAAATAAGAAAATTAATTTTATCAATTTCAAATTTGATCCGCAAAATCCTGACATTATAAATAATAGTGTGTTTGATGTTTTTGAAGATAAATCCGGAGTGATATGGCTTAGTACTTATGAAGGAGCTTTAATTAAACTCTTACCAGATAAAAAAGGTTATGAGTTTATCAGCTATTATTCGGAATCTAAAATATCTCCCAGCAACTTAATTGATTTTATTATTGAGGATAAGATCCATTCAGGATTGTTTTGGATTAATGATTATTACAAAGGAATTGTCTGGTTCGACAGCAAATCTGGAAAATTTCTTTACCAATATCCTTACTCTGACTTTAGTAAAAGTATTCCGCTTGAAAATGTTATGAGTATTTTACTTGATTCAGACGGCGAGTATTGGTTAGGAACTCACGCATTGGGAATATATGTATTTAACCCTAATAAAAATTCAGCCTTAGAAAAGATTGATCATTTAAATATCGATCCGTTGGATCCTCTGGGAATTTATGCACCTAATATTACCAATTTTTACGAGGATAAATCCGGTTTAATATGGATTGGGACTAATACTAACGGCTTATATATCCATAACAAGGATACGAAAAAATTCTTTAGCTTTCATAATAATGCTTTTGATCCAAATTCATTAATTAGTGATAACGTGTTGAGTGTTTTAGAAGATAAAGATGGAAATGTTTGGATCGGAACTGAACTTGGTCTGGATAAATACAACCCGGTTACAAAAAAATTTAATCACTTTAATAATGATAATGAAGTAAACGGAACAAGTTCCAACATAGTTTACAGCTTGCTCCAGGATACTCAGGGAACAATCTGGATTGGTACTTCTGATGGACTTGATAAATATAATCCTTTAACAAATTCTTTCACCCATTATCGTCATAATCCTAAAGACCCCAGTAGTATAAGTAATGGTGAAATAATAAAAATATTTTCTGATTCAAAAGGTAATTTATGGTTTGGAAGCTGGAATGGCGGATTGAATAAACTAATCTCTACACCAAATGAAAAAAAACCTAAATTTCTTCATTATAAATTTGATAAAGATTATCCGGGCAGCATAAGCGACAACAGAATTATGAGCATTGCAGAGAGTTCCGATGGACAATTATGGATCGGAACTGCTGACGGCGGATTAAATATGCTTATCTCAGATTATCGTTTTAATAAAGATGGTTCAATCATCCAGCCTAAATTTAAAAGTTATAAGCATAATCCTAAAGATCCTAACAGCATTAGTGGTAATGATGTGAGAACAATTTTAATTGATGCGAAAGGAATTCTTTGGCTGGGGACCTTTGGGGGAGGATTAAATAAATTTATTCCTCCAAAGAATGATAATGACACTGCTAAATTTATTCATTACAGACAGCGAGATGGTTTACCAAATGATATTGTGAGAGGAATTCTCCAGGATGATTCAGGAAAATTATGGATTGGTACTGCTTATGGATTATCCCGGTTCAATCCGGACGATAACACTTTTCTGAATTTTGATCAGTCCGATGGTTTAAAAACAATTAAGTTCGAAGATGTTTCTTTCAGAAGCAAGAAAAATGGTAAAATATATTTTGGCGGTATTGGTGGAATTAATGTATTTGACCCTAAAGACATAAAAGGCAATTTCTTTAAACCAGAAATTCTTATAACATCTTTGAAAAGATATAATGAAGACACCGGTGAAATAGTTGAAGAAAAAGGAATTTCTGAAAAAGAGAAATTGATTCTCTCATACCAGAATAACATTTTGAATTTTGAATTCTCGGCACTGAATTATTACAGCACAGGAAAGAGTAACTACGCATATAAACTTGAAGGTTATAATAATAATTGGATTATCCTTGGAAACAAAAGAGATGTTACCTTAACAAATCTTAAACCCGGCGAATATACTTTGATTGTTAAATCTTCAGGTAACGATGGAACCTGGAACGAAAATAGTAAACCATTTATTATTATTATTACACCGCCTTGGTGGCGAACTAACTGGGCTTATGCTTTTTATGGATTTCTTATCCTGTTAGGAATTTTTGCAACAGACAGAATTATGCGTCGGAAAGTAATCAGGAAAGAACGTGATAAGGCTAAGTTACGTGAAGCAGAATTATTAAAACAGCAGGCTGACGAACTTGAAACAGTAGATCGATTAGTCAGAATAATAAACAATGCCGAAGATCTTGACAATCTTTTCAACTCTTTACTAAAACAAACGATGAACTTTATTCCGCAGGCTGAAATGGCTGCTGTATTTCTGCTGGATAAAAAAGACAATCTTTTTAAAGTTGCATTCACCGCTGGTTATAAATTAAACGAGCTTGATAAAATATCTTTCACCGCAGAAGAATTAGCAAAGCGCTATACATTAAATTCAGATGAAGTTGAGAAAGGAATTTATATTATAAATTCTCCGGGAAGGTTATTTGGGGACGAAAAACTGTCTGAAATTAGAAAGCCCAAATCAATGCTGATAATGGCAGTCGAAAGAGATTCAACTACTGAAGCATATGTTGTATTTGATAGTTTTTCAGATGAAAAACCTTTCGATCGATCGGCTGCAAGGTTACTGAACAGATTCCGGGAACATGCTATATCCGCAATATCAAAAGCTCAGTCAATTAAAATACTTCGTGACAAAAATGACGAAATAGTAAGAACTCAGGAACAACTTGTAACACAACAAAAACTTGCATCATTGGGAGCTTTAACTGCCGGCATCGCACACGAAATTAAAAACCCATTGAACTTTGTAAACAATTTTTCCGAAGTTAGCCGCGAACTTCTCGATGAAATGAAAATAGAACTTCAGAATAATAAAACTGAAGATGTTATTGAATTACTCGAAAATTTAAAACAAAACCTTGAGAAGATAAATCAGCATGGAAAACGTGCTGATTCAATCGTTAAGGGAATGCTTCTCCACTCACGGGGAAATTCCGGCGAAAAAGCGCTTGTAGATGTGAATGAACTGGTTGATCAGGATATAAACCTTGCATACCATGGTCTCAGGGCGCAGGATAAAGATTTCAACATAACAATTGAAAAAGATTATGACAGATCAATTGAAAAAATAAATTTTGTGCCGCAGGATATAAGCAGGGTAATTCTAAATTTAGTTAATAATGCCTGTTATGCAGCAAACCAAAAGAAACGAAAAAGCGGGAATGATTTTTCCCCGATACTTAAAGTATCGACAAAAAATCTGAAAGGTAAAGTTGAAATCCGGATACGGGATAATGGCTGCGGAATTCCTCAGTCAACAAGGAAAAATATTTTTAATCCATTCTTCACTACGAAGCCGGCTGGCGAAGGCACTGGTTTGGGATTATCAATTAGCTATGACATTATCGTAAAACAGCACAAAGGTGAACTCAGATTTGAAAGTGAAGAAGGAAAATTCACTGAGTTTATTATTATTCTCCCGAAGAATGAAAATTAATTATTAATACCAAACTTAATACTAACAATTTACCCATTTAAAATAATTTAATAAGGATTCCTCTTTATGAAAAAAATTTTTCAGCCACTCCTGTTAATTTTTATTTTTTGTACAAACTCAACAAATATTTTTCCTCAAAGAGAAGTCAAAGAAACACTTCTTGCAGAGGTTGATACATCTACCTTCATAAGAGAATCATTCATTGTAAGTCCTGACGGCAAACATATTGCCTATGTTATCAGATCAGAAGGCGGGCTCTGTGCGGTGCTGGATGGTAAACCTGAAAATAAATACGACGATATTATGAATCCACTTGTATTTAGCCCTGAGGGAAACAGACTGGCTTATATAGCAAAATTAAATGACGAATATTTTGCAGTTGTTGACGGCGCTAAAGGAAAGCATTACAAAAGAGTGGAAAATTTTATGTTCAGCCCTGACGGCAAACGAACGGCTTATGTTGCATCAAACGACTTAAAGCAAATTATGGTGGTTGATGAAAAAGAAAGTAAGCCATATGACATTATATATGAATTAATTTTTAGTCCGGACAGCAAACGTTTTATGTATAGAGCTTCGCTTCTACCTTATTCTTCTGTAGTTGTTGACGAAGTAGAAGAAAAACAATACGATTACATATATTCACCTGTATTTAGCGCTGACAGTAGACATTATAAGTATATGGCAGATGAAGGTGAAAAAAAATTTTTAATTGTTGATGGAAAAGAAATAAATAATTACGATAATTTAGATAGCTGGAACCATTTTAGTCCGGATGGCAGCCGGTTGGCTTTTGTTGTATTGCAGGACAGCTCCGCATTTGTAGTTGTTGATGACAAAGAACAAAAAAAATATAACGGCATAAGTGATCTTCAATTCAGCGATGACAGCAAGCATTTAGTTTATTTGGCTAATGATGTTAATAAATCATTTGTTGTGCTGGATGGAAAAGAAGGGAAACAATATGATTTTATAGTAGGAACATGGTTTAGCCCTGATGGAAATCGACTGGCGTATCCGGTAAAATCTGGAGATAAATGGTTGGTTGTCGTTGACGGAATCGAAGGTAAAAGTTATGATGATTACACAGCCGGTACTTTAACTTTCAGCCCGGATGGTAAGCATTTTGCTTATTTAGCAACTCTTTCAGAACAATTTTATATGATCATTGATGGTAAAGAAGAAGGCCCATACGTAGAGGTTCGTCAGATCCAATTTAGTCCGGATGGCAAAAGGATGGCTTACATCGCTTACGCAAACAATGCATTCGCTGTTATAGATGGCAAGCAAGGAGAAAATTTTGTAAACGTTGGTAATGTAACATTCAGTCCCGATGGGAAACACACTGCATATATAGCCGTCAGGGGAAATAAAAACTTTGTAGTCGCAGATGAAAAATGGATGAACGAGTATGATGAAATTGTTATCGCTGGTGGAGACAAGATCATATTTGACTCTCCGGAAAGTTTCCATTACCTCGTTGTAAAAGGAACAAGCATTTACTTGGTTGAAGAAAGTTTTTAAATAAGGAAGAAAAATGAAACTATTAGTGGTTGATGATGAAAGCGATGTTCAATTCCTGTTCCAGCAAAAGTTCAGGAAAGAAATTAAATCTGGTGAGGTAGTAATTAACTTTGCTCTCAATGGGACTTCTGCACTTGAATTATTGGAGTCGATTGATAATCGCCACGAGTACCTGATATTGACCGACATCAATATGCCAGAGATGAATGGAATAGAGTTACTGAGAGAAATTAAAGCTCGTTATCCTGACCTAAAAGTTTATATGATTACAGCATACGGAGATGAAGAAAATTTCCGGATGACAAGAAATCTTGGAGCAACGGATTATTTCACCAAGCCGCTCCAATTCGACCTGCTGAAAGAAAAACTAAATTATCCAAATGCAATTTAAGGGAAGTTTAAAATGCAATTAGCAAAAATTTTAGTTGTTGATGATGAACCGGATTTGGAATCACTTATTCTCCAGAAGTTTCGAAGCAAGATTAAAGCAAAAGAATACGAATTTCATTTTGCTCAAAATGGATCTGAAGCTTTGGATAAAATTGCAAATGATGGAACGATCGATCTGATTCTTACCGATATAAATATGCCTGTGATGGATGGGCTTACTTTGCTTTCTAAAATAAATGAGCTCAATAACAAATTGATTAAGTCTATCATAGTTTCTGCGTATGGCGATATGGAAAATATCAGAACTGCAATGAACAGAGGTGCTTATGATTTCATCACAAAGCCGATAGATTTAAAAGATCTTGAGATCACCATTGAAAAATCCTTGAGCGAGATTAATCTTTACAAACAGGCAATGGTAAGTCACAATAAGCTTGTTGCACTTCAGCAGGAGCTTGAAATTGCAACAACAATCCAAACATCAATTCTTCCAAAAACTTTTCCTGCTTTTCCCGACAGAAAAGAATTTGATATTTACGCAAAGATGATTCCGGCTAAAGAAGTGGGTGGCGATCTCTATGATTTTTTCTTAATCGATAAATACAGATTGGGAGTTGTAATCGGCGATGTTTCCGGTAAAGGAATTGCTGCTGCACTTCTGATGGCTGTTTGCAAAACATTAATTAAAGCAACTGCATACAAAGGTTTACCAACAGACTCAGTTTTATTTGAAGTAAACAATTTGCTCGTTGATGAAAGTCCACCGAATATGTTTGTTACAGTTTTTTATGGAGTGCTCGATACAAGAAACGGCGCTTTTGAGTATTCAAACGGTGGTCACAATTCACCTTATTTAATCTCTAATGATGGAACCACTAAACTGCTTGATGATGTTGGAGGATTATTGCTCGGAACCATTAAGTCAACAGAATATCAATCAAACATAATTATGCTAAAACCGGGTGAAAGTATTTTTTTCTATACTGATGGAGTAACAGAGGCTTTCAACAGCAATGAAGAAGATTTTAAAGAAGAGAGATTACTTCAATCACTTAAAATAAATAGTGTTTCAAGCGCTGAAAAAATAGTTGCGAATGTTTTTGAGACAGTGAAAAATTTTACAAACGGTGTTGAGCAATCTGATGATATAACCTGCCTTGCTTTAAAATATTTGAAGAGATAGTTTAATCATTAAAAGATACATTTAATCCAACATTCAATTTTTATGAACTTCGAAGATCATTTTTCTGAGCTGGCGGAAACATATTCCAAATACAGACCTTCATATCCAAAAAAACTTTTTGAATATCTTGCAAGTATTTGCAAACAACATCAATTGGCATGGGATTGTGGGACAGGAAACGGACAGGCAGCAATTTCACTTGCAGACTATTTTGATAAAATTATTGCAACTGATGCAAGTAAAGAACAGTTAGAACAAACATCAAACCATCCAAAAATAATTTTTAATAATGAACCCGCTGAAAAAGTTTCTGTTGAAAATTCAAGCACTAATCTGGTTACCGTTGCTTCTGCAGTTCATTGGTTTAATTTTGAAAAATTTTATTCAGAAGTAAACAGAGTTTTAAAACCTGATGGAATTATTGCTGTTTGGGGATATCATCTTTTTACAATTGCTCCGGAAATAGACAAACTATTAATTAAATATTACAGAGAGATTTTAAAAGATTACTGGCCTGAACAATTTCATTACGTTGATCATCGCTATGCAGATTTGCCTTTTCCATTTGATGAATTAATTCCGCCCGAATTTGAAATGATAACTGATTGGGATCTTAATCAGGTTGCGGGATTTTTAAGTAGTTGGTCCGGAACAAAAATTTTTCAACAGAAAAGAGGTTATCACCCTCTTGCAGAAATATGGGATGAGTTAAAAAAAGAATGGGGAGTTGAAAAACTAAGAAGAAAAATTAACTGGACTTTATATTTGAGAGTTGGAAAAGTTAATGGATAAAATTTTGGGAAAAAGATTTTATTTGATTTTGGTTTCATTCTGAATACCTTTTCATCAACATTGAAATATTTTTCATTTTAATATCGCAAAAATTATTATCCACCACTTTAATTCACTAAATTTAATTTAATTCCCACCAGTGCAAAATTGAATTTTTGCTATGAAAATTATGAGCTAAAAATAAAAAGCCCCACAGCACTCACCCTATTGTGCAGCGGGGTTTTTAAGACGACAATCAATGATTATGATTGGTCGTTAAACGTTATCTGTTTCCTTAAATAGCTGATCTATTTCTTCTATTTCTTTCTTTTGCGATGACTTGATTTGGACAGTCAGGATGATGATGCTTGTAAGCAGTATCCCGATTAATATGAAAAAAGTTGTCATTGTTCTCCTGCTATAGTTATTAGTTTCTTATGCTTCCCAACCTGTGTGCCAATGAACCCTCAAACTTAGAAAGTATTTCCAGAAGCAACCATTTTTGTCGTCGCAATTAGTGGATATTTGCGGTTAATTTTACTGAATAATAATTGATTGATAATTTATTGATGAGATTGATGGACAAATTAGTCGTCACTGAATCGAGATTTGCGTTGTGTTCGTTAATCACTAACAACTCTTTTATAATTTATTCAGTTAAGCTTGCAAGCGCATCTTTGAAGGTGTAATAAACTTTAAAGACTGATGATATTCCACTAAAGACAATAGATTTCGATAAAAAGTTATCATTAATAACCAGTACTATAGTCCCGTTGCGTTCTTTCATTTTACGATAAGAATAAACTAATGCGCCAAGAAAAGTGCTGTCAACATATTCACAAGCGGCTAAATCCACTATTATTTTCTGATAGTCAAACATATCCTCACTTAGAATCTCTTTTATATCATGAGCTTCATTCAATGTAGCTCTGATTAAATTAACTTTCTCGATTACTATTCCATTATGAATAGTTTTATTGATTGCTTCCATGTTTCCAACAATTTTTACAACAAGTGATAAATATCAGACAATGTGTGTGCCAGCCAATGAATGATTAAAAATGCAGGATTGTCTTATGGTTGGTGATTTATTATTAGACAGAAATCCATCACGAATATTATTTTTGGACAGCGAGGTAATTGACAACACGCAATCATTATTCGTCAGGATTAAACTAGTAATACAAATTGTTTAAATATTATCCGGCGGAAAAAAAATTAAAGGCGAGTGGCTAACCCGCCTCTGCATAAATTATAACCACTAAATAATTGCAACTATTTCACTAAAAGTTATAACGGAGCCATGAAACATTACCTGGTGTTATCGAAGTAAAATCATCTTCTTCGTTTCAATGAATCTTCCTGATTGCAATTGATAAAAATAAACTCCACTCGCAAACCTGCTTGCATTAAATTCAATTGAATACGTGCCTGCGTTTTTATATTCATCAACAAGAACATCAATTTCTCTTCCAAGAATATCAAATACTTTTAAACTAACATTATCGCCATTCGGAATTGAGTACTTAATTGTTGTTGATGGATTGAATGGGTTTGGGTATGATTGATAAAGAAAATAATCTTCAGGAATTGTCTGTTCAACTTCAACGCTCACTATTGAACCATAGCCGATTGCTGGAGCCCATCCAAGATTATTATTTTCATGAACTTCATTTGTTACTGCATTTTCCTGATCAATGACAACATAAATTCTTAAATTATTCATCGGCTGATTTAACGGAATTAACCATGGTACAAAAACATTTCTGTAACCGCGTGCTGCAATTGTTGTGTCAACCGTAGTCTCGGCTATCAAGTTGCCGCCATTGTTTGGAATGCCATCATAAAATTTTAAAGTGAATGGTGATGTTATATTCTGTAATCCAAAATTTCTTACCTTAGCCATTATATAAACTGAATCGCCACCCTTGGGATTTATTTTTGAAAGAAAAATATCTCTTGATCGGTATCGGTATGTTGTATCATTTCCGGGAAGTGGATAACCTTTCTCCGGATCGTATCGCCACGGCAGACTAAACGCGAGATCTGTTTTACCACCGTAATTGTTTTGCCAGAATGAATTTCCTCCGGAAGGAAGTTGAGTAACTTTATAATCCAATGCAAGCGCACCATAGGAAGTCCAATAAGCGTACGGTTTAACATAATAAGTACCGCTGGTTCCGTATTGTGGATCAAGGTGGCCCAAGTCTCCTCTTACTTCAAGTGATTGCTGAACCCGAACTGTTTGTGTGTACATTTCTCCATAATTGTAGTGACCATTTACTTCGACTTCAACTCCTGCTTCGAAACCACCAAAATCTCCTGACAAATCTAAAGTTGCACCAACTTCCAAACCTGCATCCCAACTTGTATCAATACTATTTTCACGGAATGAGGAAATTAATAATGAAACAAAACTGTTACCTGTTGAGCCGATTGTTTGTTCCGGAAAATCTACTATTACCCGTGATGTATCGAATGTATTTGATGATCGGTATGAAAGTACATTACCTGTTTCGTGGTCGGGTCTGAATTGGCTGCCCAGCAAATCATCATCTTTAAGCTCAATCCATAACGGCCGGGCGTTTTGAGGTATAGTTACAAGAAAATAACCAATGGGTGCTGGATCAACACCATCATACACCGGGTATTCATAAAAATCTATATCATAGACATTTGAATAAATCCAGTCGTCACCTGCGGCCACTCTTCCGGTTGTTATTGTATAAGATGTGCCTGAAGATTCTTTAGCACTGAATTTATCTCCATAAGTTGCTTTTACTTTTTCTTTGAGGATAAGTTGTGATGACGTTATACTTGCATCGCCGCCCCAGTCTTCATGAACTTCTGTTGTAATAGTTGTATCCGTAGTAGTTGATTGAATATATGTTGATGTAAAACCACAATTCTGATCAGGATAACAATCACTAAGATCATGAGTAGTTCCATTTAAAATGTCATAATGAATTGGTGGAGTATATAACACAACAGTTGGTTGCATTACTCCGCTTCTTCGATAATGAACAGGATCGCCCAATCTTACTCTATCGCCATCAAAATCTCCTAAAGCAATTGCATATTTTCTTTCATTAAAATTTGATGAAATCGGCTCTTCGAATAATCTTCTGGCTTTTAGTGTGTATGTGGTGAGTGTTGTGTCAAGACTAAATACGTGCATCTCAAAATGCTGAAGTCCGCCTGGTTCGTTATCGATAAAACTTTTTACAACTACAATTTCTGAACTGCGATCAAGATCCATATCATCAACAGCAAGAAAGGCATCGGAATAAAAATTCGATCCTTCCGTTGACACATTTTGCTGCGATTTGTATTGAGTATTGAGATCACTATCAATTGCATATACATAGAATGTTGAGCCAGACATTAAAACCAGTTCATCGTGATTATTCTTATCAAAATCTCCTGCACCAACATTCATCTGCGGCATTTCGTTAGGACCAACTACATTTCGTGCAACTCTTTTTGTATCATCGATTGTCAGAACATCCAGATTATCACTTATGTCAATAAGATATCCGTATGTGTCGTTTCCCGGCTCTTCACCCTGGAAGAAAGAAAATCCGAATGCTGCTTCCTCTTCTGAATCACTATCAAATGAACCAGTTATGCCGTCAATGTTTACCTCGGTTACATTATAAGCAGGTTCTTGAAATACTTCCTGTGAAGATTTTCTAACAAAATTGCCATTATCATCTATTGTATAAATCGTAATCCATAGTGCCCAATTGTTTGAACCAACTGGTTTTAAAAACATTAAAGCAATGTCATCGTAACCATCGCTGTTAAAATCTCCGGAAACTATATCAAAATTATTTAGAAATAAACTTGCTGTAAAAGTTGTCTCGTCATTAATACTTCCTTGCAGATTAGGGTCGAGATCATCGGGGTTAAAAGAACATAGCTGAAGATGTATTGTTGTATCCGCACCCTGAAATGCAACAATAAATTCATCCTGCAAATTCCCGAAAAAATTTCCTGTCTCAACGTGTATTTTATTTTTTTGATAAGATGCAAGTCCGCTCAACGTTAATTCATTAGTGTTTGACCAAGATAAAGTTGCAGAGTCAATTTCAGGAACTGAAATCCTGACAGTATTGGCTCCACTTTCCCACGCAGCAACCAAGTTCTTACAATTTTTGTTAAGAAAATTTCCGGTAGCAACAGCAATCGTTTTTCTGCCGGTAATTGATGAATCTATTTGAAGTGATTTCTTTCTTAAAGTAGAATCAACTCCTCCTGGATGTGTTAAATCCAGATCATAAATTCTCTGATAACAAAACTGATTCGTTGAATTTTCTCCCTGGCTCCATATCATTATTAACTCATTAGAATTTACAAGGTCTCTAACCTGGCTAAGCCTGTCCTTATATTGAGAAAAGGAGATTGAGCTTATGATGAGTGGTATTATAATTCCCAGCATTGAAGATTTGAGTAGATTAGATTTCATATAATCACCTCCGCTGTATAGTTTATAAAAACAAATATTAGTGCCTTGTTGGGCGCTGAATATAAAATGAAAATTTTATATCTGAATCAAAATTTGTTGTGAATTAAATCGGGAGGGATAGATAAGTTAGAACTATAAACCTTCTTCTGCATTTTATCAGATTTTAATCCTAATATGTCCATTTTATTTTTTAAAAACAATGGGCGACTCATTTAAATATTAATTTTTAATGTGAACCTATTATTTGAGAAGGATTTGTATAACGAACGAACTGACTGGTTTTTATCGGGCTATTTTTTCCATAAGTAAGAAATTAATGTGTTAAACTATCAAGATAAAAATCAATATTGAAGATGCAGAAGAATTAATTTTATATAATTCTCCTGCACAGAAATAGATTTAATTTTTGGCTGGTTCAGTTGTGGTTTTAATATTTTCGACGTTCCCAATTTTACAATTGCCATTAAATATGGCGCCGGTTTCAATCGCAATTGCTTTTGAAAAAATATCTCCCTCTATATTGGTTTTAGCGTCCATTAATAATTTTTTATTTAAATGTCTGATATCAATTGACTTCGCTATCTGATCAGTGTCATTTTTTGGGTTTCGACCAAAGAGCCAGCTCTTAACTGATAAAAATAAATTCCAGATTTTAATTCCGAAGCATTAAAATTAATCTGATAATCAGCAGCTTGTTTTGTTTCATTTACCAATACCGCAATTTCGTTTCCAAGAATATCATACACTTTCAGTGTAACAAAAGCAGTTACCGGAACTGAATAATTAATTATTGTACTTGGATTAAATGGATTTGGAAAGTTTTGTTCTAATTTAAATTGATTAACAATTGTTTCGTCATCATTAACTCCAACAGGATTTCGAACAACTATCGCTCCCGTCATTCCCATAGACTGGTGAGGTTCACAATAATATGGGAAACTGTCCACAGTGGTAAATGTGTGAGTAAATTCCCAGGGTGCTGGTGCTGCTGGTCCGCTGAAGAAACTATTATCTTCAGCGCGAACGTTATGTGATCCTGAAGTGTTTGTCCATTTTACAATATCTCCAACCGAGATTGTCAGATATTGTGGAGTAAAAGAAAAATTTTGAACCGCAACATTGTGTGTTGTTTGGGAGTAAAGAAAACCCGCCGATAGCAGGAAAAACAGTAAAAAGATTTTACTTTTAATCATCAATGCCTCTTTAGTTTATGTATATGTTTTATGATAACGTATAAAAAAATGACTTACGTTATCGCAATTGTAAGTTAGAGAAGAATAATTAATAAACAAATATCAATTAATATATGTTGTCAGACTGACCAAATAAATTATTTATTCGAAATGAATTCTTTGATAATCCTCTCTCAATTTTTCAAGAATTTTCTGGTATTCGCTTTCTTTTCCTGTTAATTCCTTTAATCCCTCTTTGGCTTTTTCCCTGAGCAAGCTCCGATCTATTTCCCCATTTTCGATTCTGGGAAATTCCTTCAGAAAAATTAATTCGTCAGGTTTGGCAATCGTTCCGATTTTATCAGAGATATAATTTCTTAGTTCTTCTTTCAGAAGAGGTGTGCTTTCCAGATTATTGAGAGTTACAAATACAACAATCGCGTTTTCAGTAATTTCGTCAGATCTTTTCACAACCGCTGCTTCTGAAACTGATGGATGTGTCAGAAGCACTTTTTCAATTTCAGAGCCTCCGACTCGGTTACCAGCAGCTTTTATAACATCATCAACTCTTCCGAGAATCTTTATGAAATTTTCATTCTCCCTCACTGCTGCATCACCAGTAAAATAACTCCCTTTAAATTGCTTCCAGCAATTCAGACTTGTTTCTTCTTTGTTATCTTTTTTTGTTGTAAACATTGATGGGCAACTATCTTTAATAATAAAATAACCAGCTTCACCTTCAGCGACAGATTTTCCATTTAAATCCACGATATCCACCTCCACTCCGGGAAAAGGATAACCAGTATAGCCGGGACGAAATTCAGATGCGCCGGGCAATGGTGAAATTATTATAGAACCTGTTTCTGTTTGAAGCCATGTATCCACAACCGGACATTTTTGATTTCCGATGTTCTTATATAACCAAAGCCACGTATTGCTTTGTATAGTTTCTCCTTTTAGTCCAATTAATCTCAGACTTGACAAATCGTGTTTGAATACCCATTCATCACCAAGTTTAAGTAATGCCCGCACGGTTGTTGGGTTCACGTAAAATACATTTATTTTATATTTTGAAATTAACTGCCAGTATTTATCTGGCTCAGGATGTATAGGAACTCCTTCATAAAGAAATGTTGTTATTCCATTTAGAAGAGGACCATAAATGCTGTAACTGTGTGCTGATATTTTGCTGATATCGGAAGCTGTCCATAGAATATCATTCCCTTTGAGATCAAAAATCCATTTTGAAGTCAGGTAAGTTTGAACCATATAACCGCCGGTTGAATGAAGAATGTTTACAAGATCTCCTTTTGGTCCGTTTGTGAACAAGCTGAACATCGGGTGTTGAGATTGCAGCGGGACTGCTTCACATTCATCGGATATTTTATCAATTTCGTTTTGCCAGTTTATTTCGTTTTCCTGAATCGGTTTTGTTTCCTGTACTTTTAACCTTCTGAACAAAATAACTCTTTCTATTAAGTTTGTGTTCTTAAGTGCGGAATCTACTTTACTTTTTATGTCAAGCTGATTACCTTTTTTGAAAACATAATCTTGTGTAATCAATAACCTGCAGGAGAGATGATTTATCCTTTCGGAAAGCGCAATACTGCTGAGGTCAGTGTTCACAACAGAATGAATTGCCCCAATTCTTGAACAAGCTAGCATTGCAATTATCGATTCGGGAATTACTCCCATATAAATAATTACATTATCACCATTTTGCACACCGTATTTCTTCAGAACATTTGCAAATTTGCATACCTTGGTATAAAGCAATTGATAAGTGAGTATTTGGCTTTCGCCTGTTTCACTTTCCCAGATTACCGCGGCTTTATTTCTTTTTTCGGTTGGTAAGTGTCTGTCAAGACAATTATAGCTAAGATTAGTTTTTCCGCCGACAAACCATTTTGAATTAAAAGCTTTGCCTTGTTTTACTTCTTTCCACAAGTTAAACCAGAATAATTCCCTTGCTTCGCCGCTCCAGAATCTTTCTTTATCGGCAACAGAAAATTCATAAACATTTTTATATTGATTGTGAGAAGAAAAATGAGCTTCCTCTTTAAATTCTTCAGAAGCTCTGAAAATATTATTTTCGGGTTTTTCCTGTTGGAATGAAATACTATTATAAAATTGAGCATTGTCTGACATTTTATTTATTTGTTTTCTTTGACTTTATAAATTGAAAGATCAGATATTGAAAACGATAAAGTGATCGAACAAAAATCTAATCTTCACAGAAATTATTATTCCTGATTTTATTTTTATTTGAAGAGACTTTTGATAGATAGAATTCTTAGTTAATATTAATTATTATGTTCAAAAAAATACTGACTTCCGGTTTTATTTTCATATCACTGCTATCAAACTTAACAGCACAAGTTTACTATTTCAAAAAATACACCACGTCAGATGGACTTGTTCAGGGAACAATACGAGTTATTTCACAAGATTCTTTCGGAAGAATGTGGTTTGGAACGGCAGAAGGTGTAAGCATATATGACGGATTTTCTTTTTATAATTATGGAATAGATGATGGATTGCCAGTTCCTGTAATAACAAGTTTTCTTGAAGTAGCTCCTGGTGTTATGCTGGTCGGTACGCTGGGAAGCGGAATTGCTGTTTTTGAAAAAACTCCCTTTAAAAAAGATATTATTAAAACGATTTTAAACAATAAAAAATACCTGATAAGTCCATACGTTAGTCAAATTACCAGAGACGCAAAAGGAAATATCTGGATTTTTACAGATGAAGGAATTTCAGAATGGATTTTTAAAGATAGTGTTTTTACCCAAGTCAGACATCAGGATAAATTTGGCAAACTTGGTAAACTTAACATATTACGTGCAGCATTTACTGACAATGGTGAAAGTTATTATGCTACTGATATTGGTCTCGTACGAAAACACAATGATCAATACGAATTCGTTTATCCTGATTCCACACAAAAAAAAGAACCGGTGTTTTATGTTTATTTTGATAAAGATAAAAGACTCTGGTTCACTACTATAAATAAACTTTACTTCCTTAAAGAAAATAAAATAACCGATTTTTCTAAATCTCATCCTGAAATCACAGTGCCTTCAATTTCCTATTGTGAGGATAGATATGGTAATTTAAGAATTGGTATGCTCGGAAGTATTTTCTTATTTAATGGCAACAGGCTGGAAACAATTAATCAGAATAACGGATTAACCGAGACAAGTATAATCAGCTTATTCTATGATAATGAAAATAATCTTTGGATAGGATCGCTTGACGGAATGAGCAAACTTACGAACACAAATCTGAAGTTCATTAAAAATCAAAAGCCACAAACATATTTTACGTCTGATGTAACTCAGATTGACGATAAGCTATTAATTGGTTCGAATTTAGACTTATACGAAATCAAAGATTTCTCTCTTGCACCTTCAACTTTTACTGTTGGAATCGGGAAAGCATCATATAATAGAATCGGCAGATTTAATAATGACCTGTGGTTTGCTACAGACAGAGGTGTATTTGTAAAAAATAAATCCGGCGTTTTGCATTTTACCAAAAAGGACGGCTTGCCCCACAATTTCATTTACAATATAAAGCAGGATTTAAACGGAATAGTTTGGATAGGCTCTCAGTCCGGATTGGCTTATTGTAGGAATGGACAGATCTTCAACTTTAGTAACAAGTCGGAAGAAAAATGGAATTTCTCTGACTCAAATAGTAAAAATATTCTTTCTAATACAAGCATCAGATGGTTGATAGTAGGTGAGGATAATTCTGTTTGGGTTGGTTCGTGGGCTGACGGATTGTTCAGGATTAAAGCTGATTCCATCTTTCGCTTTACTGAAAAGAACGGACTGAATGATCTTCATATCAGAGGACTGTATATAGACAGCAAGAAAAAGTTGTGGGTGGGAACACGTTATGGCGGAGTTTTTATTTGTGACAACGGAAATTTTCAGCAGCTTTCAATTAAAGATGGGTTAAGCAGTAACTGGGTATTCTCAATTCTGGAAGATGACTCTAATAACTATTGGTTCTCTACAGCCAATGGAGTAAATAAATTTGACGGTAAACATTGGTTAAAATTTGATGCGAGCGATGGTATCTCTTCGGGTGAAATAAAATTCTCTACAAAAATTGAAAGTGATTTATGGTTTTGTTCCTGGAGTCAGATTTTTTGCTATAATACCGGAAACAACTATGCATTCGATTCAAAACCTAATATCCATTTTACGCAGATCAGATTATTGGATGGAGAGCTTCCCGACAACCCGAACTCCGATTCAACTGGAGAATTTCGATTTGAAGATCTGGGCAAACAGACTATTTCGAAAAATGAAATCATCGAATTAACATACTCAAACAATACGTTATTCTTTGAGTTTGCAGGAACAAGTTTCAAAGATGAATCTAATGTCAGGTATGATTATAAATTAGAAGGATTTGATATAAACTGGACGCTCAACACACAAAGAAATTATCTCAGCTATACACATCTTCCTCCGGGAAAATATTCCTTCAAAGTTTATGCGATAAATAAGGAAGGTCTTAAAAGTTCTAATCCTGCAGTTTTCAACTTTATAATTCTGGCTCCATTTTGGCAGCGCTGGTGGTTTATCACACTGTCACTAATTGTTTTTGTACTGATTGTTTCACTTATCAATTACATTATCTATCAATATAAAATCCAGCAGGCGCTTAAAGTCGAAATATTAAGGACAAAAATCTCCAGCGATTTACACGATGAGATTGGTACCAGCTTATCAAGCATTGCAATATTTACACAGCTCATTAAACGAGAATCCAAATCCGGTTCTATCCGGGCGGTTGAATTGTTAGAAAGAATTGAAAATACATCACGTGATTTAATCGATAAAATGAGTGACATTGTATGGGCTGTAAATCCAGGCAATGACAAATTTGAAGATGCGCTGCTCAAGTTAAAAGATTATTCAGTAAAAATTCTCGAATCAAAAGGAATAAACCTGGAGTTTAATCTTAAAGCAGGAAACGAAAAAATAATTTTGCCGATGGATGTCAGAAGAAATCTGCTTTCCATATTTAAAGAGGTGGTTACAAATTCTGCTAAGTATTCAAATGCTTCAACTGTAAGAATTGACTTGAGATTTTATGAAAAACCCACTCGGAAAATTTTGCTATCAATTGAGGATAATGGTGTTGGGTTTGACATAATCAAACAAGTTGAGGGGAATGGATTGAAAAATATTAAACACAGGTCAAATGAAATTAATGCTAAACTTCAGCTAAACTCATCGCCCGGCAAGGGAACGAAAGTAATAATTGAAATACCAATTTGATAAATCACATCTATATGTGATTGACTATTTTTAAATTATTAGTGACTTTAGATACAGTTAATAATTTTCTAAATCTATAATGAATGATAAAAAAATATCAGTTGTAATAGTTGAAGACGATGAACAGATACGGAAAGGTATTTCTGCACTGATTGAATCGGCAGATGAATTTGTATTAAAAGGTGCTTTTGCAGATTGTCAGACTTTACTAAGTAAACTTGATGATATTCTTCCCGACGTATTTATTATGGATATTTCAATGCCTGGTATGTCGGGAATCGAATGTGTTTCTAAAATTAAAAGCATCTATCCGGCAGCTAATATCGTTATGCTGACTGTTTATGAAGACGACGCACAAATATTTGATTCGCTGCGTGCTGGCGCTTCCGGATACATTCTTAAAAGAACTCCCCTTGAACAAATTCTTGATGCAATAAAAGATGTTAACACGGGTGGTGCACCAATGACACCGAGTATTGCTAAACGAGTTTTAAGTTTCTTTAATGAACCGGATAAAAAAACAATTGAGTATAATCTTACACGACGGGAAAAAGAAATCCTGCAGGAGCTTGTCAATGGTTTAAGTTATAAAAAAATTGCAGACACACTTTTCATCAGTCTTGATACAGTTCGTTCACACATCAAAAACATTTACCAAAAACTTCACGTAAGTTCAAAATCCGGAGCGGTTGCCAAAGCACTGAAAGATAAAATCTTTTAATCACTCCTATTAAAATTCACATCTTTATGTGATTGATACCTCCGACGTATCGCCTTAGTTTACATCCAATATTTTATTCCAAAATGGAGTCTGCATTGAAATACTTTATTAAGCTTATAACTCTTTCCCTTTTACCGTTTTTATTCTACGGTTGTGCCGAAGATAAACCAGAACCAAATCAAAATAAATCGGACTCTGCTTTTGAAGTCCCTCAAAAGACTATGTGTGAACTTCTTCCAATGAGTAAGATGAGTTCAATGACAGGAATTGTTTTCAACGAAGAAATAAGTACAGTTCATCAAACTGATGAAAGCATGGGTAAGTACGTATCACAATGCGGATATTATTCTCCGGGTAAAAATATTGCTGTTTTGGTGCGAAGATTTGGTAACACAAGCTTTCCAAAAGAAAAAGAAAAAATTATTGGTGGTGATAAGACCGGCGATGCCGAAATTGATGAGCTTCAGGAAAATGCTTTAAAGACATGCAAAACTGTTATAGATCTTGGTGATGCAGCATACTTTTATGATCTTGGAGGAATTTATAATCTCATCGTGGTCTATAAGGATTACTACCAGATTCATATATCCAGTTATGGAAAGGATTTGGGATTTGATGATAACACATTGAATGTATCAAAAAAAGTTGCAGAAGAAGTGATGAACATTTTTCATTGATCAGAAATTCATAATTCAAAATAATATTTTTATAAAGATTATTAATTAAAAGAGGCTGGTATGAAAAATTATTTGCCCAAATTTATGATTGCTCTTTGTACTGAATTTTTTCGTTCCCAAATGACAGAACAAACAGATTTTCGTTTGGTTAATTATTATAAAAATATTTGAAGAGAAAAGAGATGAAATTCAATAACAAATTTTTAGCGGTTTTAACTTTTATATCTCTTGTAATCATCAGTTGCAGTGAAGAAGATCCTAATAATCCAAATGACGATAATCAATTATCAATAAGTGAAATTGGTTCTTTCACATATTCTAATCTGACACCATACTTTGAAGATGTATTTGTTCAGAACAATTTTGCTTACATTGCTGACAACTTTACAAATGTTGCTCTTGATCAATGGGGATTAAGAATTATTGACATCAGCGATCCGAAAAACCCGACCGAGAAAAGTGTCTTTTACAAATCATTTGTTCAAAAATGTTATGTTGATGGTAATTACGCATATCTCGCCACAAGCGGAAGCGGATTAATAATTTTAGACATCAGTAATCCAGCCGTTCCTTTGCAGGTTGGTCAGGATTTTTCATTTGCACCTGTCATCATGAATGCTGTTGTGATTAACAACTACTCGTATGCAGCATGCAAGGATAAAGATTTTTGTATCTTTAACGTTTCTAATAAATCTGCACCGTTTGTTCAAAGCTATCTTGATCTTTCCGGAAATAAATCAGATGCTGTTTATGTTGACGGAAACTTCGCTTACGTGCTGGATCAGGATTCCGGATTGTTTGTAATTGACGTGAGCAATATTTCTTCGCCTCAGTTAAAAGGAAGATTTAAAGAAGAAAATTACTGGGATTATTCTGAATTTGATGATGTTGTAGTCAGTGGGAATTATTGCTTCATAGCTTCAATTCAAAATCTTCACATAGTTGATATTACAGACAAGACTAAACCGGTACAAATCAAGAGACACGAATTACCTGCCGCCGGAAGAAAACTTTTCTTAAAAGGCGATCTGCTTTTTGTAGCAGCAAATACAGATGGAATTCTCGTATATAACATAAGTGATCCGGCAAACCCAAAACAAGTTGGTTCTTCTGCAACTCCCGATCTTGCATTTTCCGTTTTTGTAGATAATGATAAAATATTTGTTGCAGATTATAACTCAGGTCTCCGGATTCTCCAGTATCATTAATCGAAAGAAAGATTATGAAAAGTTTATTACTACTGCTGACTATTTTTTCATCTTCATTAATTTACTCACAGGGCTGGAATGCGACTTTAAATCTCAATCCATTTCCTTCACCATATATCAGCGATTGGGAAACAAATCCTGCGGCAATTGGTTCAATGACCATATTTAACAATTCAGGAAGAAACAATACCGTCAGTATTAAATCAGTTGTAATACATCAATCACAAGGAATTATATTTACCTGTGTAACAAACCCATTAGTAATTTCTGAGGCACCGGTTACTGTTTTGGACAATACAACTCTTTTCGATCTCGATGAAGCGACTTTTCCAAATTCTGTGTTGAAAACTCAGGTAAGAAGAACCGGGAGACTTCCCGAGGGCAAATATACTGCGTGTATGACTATTGAAGATATGAACGGTTTAATACTTGCTGCAAATGTTTGCGGAGACTTTACAATAATTTATCCTGAACCTCCACATCTTATTTATCCTGCAAACCAGGATTCTCTGCCCGGCGAAATTAATTATCCGACGTTACAATGGACACCTGTAATTGTTCCGCCGGCATATATTATTAACTATTCTTTAAAGATTGTTGAACTTCTGCAAGGGCAAACTCCTGCTCAAGCATTAAGCGCAAATTATCCTCATTATTTAAATAATCAGATTAGTTTAAATACCTTCACTTATCCGATAGATGCGTTGCCGCTTGACTTTAATAAAACTTATGTCTGGCAGGTTCAGGCACTTGATCAGTTTGGATTTCCTCCCGCGCAGAATGAAGGTAAGAGTGAAATATTCACATTTGTAAAAAAAATGCCTTCAATAGTTATAATAACAAACACACTTGATTTTCCATTACTTACAGAGCCCGAAAACAATTCTGATTTAAACACAAAGACTCCCGTATTTAAATGGTCATATACACCCAAGCAAGGAGAGGTAATAAAATATTTGGTTAAAGTTTGTGAGATATTGCAGGGACAATCTCCCGAGACAGCGATGAATAATTATCCTATATTCATTCCTGTTGTTAATCCGCCTTCGAACACTACAACACCTGTTACTCCGATTAATTTTTTGAATGGAAAAGAATATGCCTGGCAGGTTAAAGTAATTGATGCAAATACAAACAACGAATTGAAATCAAGCACTGTCTGGAAGTTCAAATACATATCCGGAATTTCTCAGATTATCGGTGGATTTGTACAAGGAGGTACATTTGTTCTTCCTGCATGGTGTAAAGTTTCCGGACAGCTTAATTATAAATATGCTGATTTGCAGGATAATGATAAGTGGGCTTTATCAAATACAAACATTAAGCTTGTTATAAAATATATTTTGAAATATACAAGCCATACAGGAACTCAATATGAAGATGAAGCTCCCCAAGGCACATTAATTCTTAAAGACGGTAATATCCCTGGCAATCCCACTGATAACGATAAATTGCTTGCTACAGCTACAACCGATCAGAACGGAAATTTTCAATTCAATTATATCTGTCCGGATAGTATGATTCTGGTGAAAGCAAATCATACATTATCAAATTGTACCTCTGGAGAAAATTGTTATACATACATTGGAGATGTTTATAGAGTTGCAAGAATAATTGTTGACCATCCTTATTACACCAGTCCGGATGAAGATATAATAATTCAACCATGGGAAACGAAAAATGTTGGAACTCTTACTTCTTATATAAGAAGCTATCAGCTTGAAGCAACAATTAAACCATCGAAGGAAGAAAAATTTTCAGAACAATATTCTCATCTGCCGCTCGAACAAATGGATGTGTATCTTTTAAGAAAATTCCGGGCTTACTATTTACCGGATAATGAGGGGCTCCCGGAACAGTCACCGGGAGAAACAATGTTCGGCTATGAAGTGGTTGCAAAGGGAATTACAAATCAGAATGGAAAAATAATTTTCAAGCGACTGATTGTTAATATCAGCCCTTCAGATCGGTATTACATTTATGCCAAAAGTACTGAAAACGCGCCGCACAATTACAAAACTATGCTCGAGAAATTTACATTCAGTTATGGTTATGGTGCCGATATAAATCTTTACACTGAAAAGAAAGCAGGATTAGTTGAGTTTGTTGAAAAGATTGAAAAAGGTGGAATTGTTTTATCAGCCATAGACAACGCGACATACAATTCACAATATGTTTATCCAACTGTAAACAAAAATTTTTATGCGACACCTTTACTGCCGCTGGTTAAAGGCAGAGTTGTGAGGTCTGATCAAACTGGTGCAGGATTAACTAATGTTAAAGTAAACCTGATGAAGTTGAAATTTATTGGTAACCTTCCTTTGCTAATCATAGAGAGAACTTATACAACGAATGCAACCGGTGATTTTAAATTCGCTTTTTTACCAGTTGAGTACTCTCTCACTTCACCTTATCCGATTAATGGTCCTGTTAGAAGTTTATTCTTAACCGCAAATGGATTTAAGTCAAAAATATGGCAAATACAGGGACAAGCACAGAATGGGGCTCTGCAGATGGGTGAGAAAAAGCAAATGGGAGATTTACCATTAGACCCAGGGGCAATTGTATTTGGAAAAATCAGTGATGAATATGGGAACGGAATAACAGCAAAAATAAAAATTGGTGATAGTCCTGAAAAAACAGTTAAACCTGCCGGTTATTTCTATAATATAAAAACTAAACAGTTCGTAATAACACCCGGCTCATTTGAATTTCCTGTCGCAAAGCTAAATCATCAGCCACTGATAATTACCCCGGTTGATAATCCTGCAAGTTATATAATAGATACAAGCTATGTGACCATCACAAAAGACAAACAGGATCTCGGAACGCTAAAAGTTTATCACAAACTTCACAGGATGGTTTTTGTGATTAAAGAAAGCCAGCCATGGATACCAACACCGGAAAATCCTTATCCAAAGGTTTATCAATGGCCTCCAATACAAAATGCAAAAATAAAAATTCAGTTACTTGGCAGTTATCTTGAAAAAACTACGAACTCAAGTGGAATTGCAAAGTTTGAATTTGCAAGTGATGCAACAAACTTTAAGGTTATTGTGGAAGCTCCAAACGGGAAATACTATGTGAAAAAAGTTGGAACGATGATTAATAAACCGTCCAAGTACGATGAGTATTATACAATAGCCCTCGACAAAGCAACTTACATTAGCGGATCAGTTTACGTCGCTGGCAGCCAGCCAGTTAAGGACGCTGATGTATGGATTGATTTCGGTAATCCTGATTTAAATATCTCTACCAAAACTGATGAGATCGGTGAGTACATTCTTCCAAACGTTCCAATCGGTGAAGGTTTAATTGTTTATGGTTCAAAACATTCTGATGAAGAAACAATCATTGGTGATAGTGCAAATGTTTATACTACTGATGCTGGTAAATCGGGTGTTGATCTTTTCCTCACAGTTTATAATGGAATGGATATCACAAAGCTTCTCGGATTTCCTGTTAACCTCACCAGTTTAACTGAAGAGCCGAATGGTGGTGTAAAAATAAAAGGGACAATAAAAAAGTTTAAGAAAAACAATCTCTTTGAAGTTTTCGATTCAACAACTGCTATTTTGAACTTCACAGATATACCTATTCAACCCGGAACAAATAAAAATCCGAAAGGAATTCCGTACGCTGAACTTTCTAATCCTCCGCTGATATTTGATGAAGCTTCAATGGAACTGAAAGTATATAAAAAATATGGAAGCAAGCTTGGTGATGTCAGCAGCGGTGTCAGGATGTATGAAGCAGGGACAGGTTTTGGTGTATTAAAGGGAAAGGTATTTGTTAATGCTTCATCATTTAACACACAAGGCAGTTTAAGCGGATACAGCGGAATTTATCTTGCAGATCCTAATTCTTCGGGACAGAATAAAATACTTATCCCGACAATCACTGCTGATGCTTCTGTTCCATTAAATTTAACGGACGGATTCAATGTGACGAATGAAAATGGTGGTAACCTCGATTTCAAAATAAATACTTTTACAGCCGATGCAAATGCTGATAGTTCGTTTTTAAAAGATAATGATGTTAAGTTTAGAACAACTCTTCATACGAACATACAGAATGCAGCACCATCAGACATTAAACTTCCGATCGGAGATGTTGTATTTCATCAGGTTGGAATTGAACCGATTGCGGGCGATAAACCTTTTAACTTTAATCTTGATAACTGGTCTTTATCTGCATCTAAGTGGGTGTTCAGCAAAAGCAATTTGATTATAACCGAAGGAATTCTGAAAACGGGAACTGATATCCCGATAAAAAGTCTTGATGTTACTCCAACGGGATTTCAGTTTGCAGATTTTAATTTTAATTCAATGCTTATTTCAGGAATTGTTCCAATTACAATCACAGGCAACCCTTACTTTGGATATGATAATGCAAAAAAATACTGGTATATATCTATCAGCAAAAAAAATCTGAACGATCCATACGCAGCATATTTTAAAAGCTTGCCAGGAATGGAACCGAATGCACTTATGCGGATGAGTAATTTTACTATCAACAGTAAAAGTGATTTCTTCTCACTTACCCCCGAACAAAACCAGATAATCAAACTTTACAAAGTTGGAAATCTTAATCTTACTTCTGCATTGCTTGCTTATAATGATTACCTGCACATCCCGGGACTTGGTTTCAGCATACCGAATGTATCCCAAAGCACTGCAGTTCAATATTACAAAGGAAGCGGCGGTCAGTTAGCTTTTAAGATGAAAGGAATAAATATAAATACTGCGGCAGGCAATGGTGTTTATATGCAGTTCGGCGTAACTGAAGAGCAGCAGCTTTCACAGGTTCTTGATGAATCAGGATTCAGATCCCACGGCGTTGTGGGTGAAGAAAATAAATTCGAAACTAATTGCTGGTTATACCACACTGCAGATTCAACTTCTGTTTTGGTTGAAACTCCTTCAACACCGTTTACTACTTTGAATTCATTTCAGACATTGAAAATCGGCGAGGCAAAAACCTATCTCGATAAACTTACCGGTGGAATGAAAGTGGCAGCCAATAAATGGAATAATTTCCACTTCGAAGGTGATCTTACAGGAACAAAAGGAATTACCAATGACAAGAAACGACTTGCGTTTACAGTGTATGGTGAAATAAAAGCAGACAACCAGCAAATTTCTGTTAAAGATGTTCCAACTCCATTCGGTGGAATGAATTGGATTTATGAATTTGAAAACAGCCGATTAATTGGGACAATGGATATCAATCAGAATATGGGTGGTATTAATCTCACTGGTCTCGCTGAAATGCTGATTGATGGCTCCGGCTGGTATTTTCTTGGGGGCGGAACGATGACAGTTCCGGGAGTTGGTCCTGGATATGCTGCAATGCTGTTTGGAGATTATCCTTCTATGACAAGCTCGGTAAAAGAAAAATTTGCAAAAGCATCTTACAAAAAAAGTCTGCCAAATTCATTTCAAGATAATATAAGCGGCTTCCTTTTATCAGGTGCGATGTCAATTCCTATACTCATACCAAACATTGATCTTGAACTTGGAGTATTTGTTCTAAAGTTCGGAATTAACGCCGGCGGAGATATTAAGGTATATAAAGGTTTTGATGCGGGAGGTTCAACTTATGGAATTGGAGCACTCGGATTTGTAAAAGCTTTCTTAACTATGCAGTCAATAACCTGTACTGAATTAACCGGAGAAGCAACCCTTGAAATGGGAGTTGAAGGAAGTTATCAAACCGGTGCCGGAACTTTTAATCTCGATGGTTGCACAAGCTTTAGCATTGGGGGACATATAATCCAAAAATTCTATGGCTGTGATCTTGATGGATGCGGCTGTACGTATGAGATTTTAAATATTAGTAAAGATTTTGCATTCGGCGCACTTATGCATCTTGACAGCGGCGGGAATATGAGCTTCGGTTTTCAATCAGGAACCTGCAGCGGGAATTAAAAGGAGAATGAAGATGATCAGAATAAAATTATTTATTTGTCTGTTAGCTTTTTGCAATGGTAATCTTTTCAGTCAGCAGGAATATCCGGCAGCAATAGGAGGTGCTTTCGGAATTTTTATTGATATTGCAAATTCATCCGGCAGCTACATTATCGAAAGAACAGAAACATCGGTTGAAAACTGGATCGAACTTGGTAAAACCATTAATCCTTTGTCCGAAGTTGAGTTCGCAGGAAAGTTATCTGCATTAAGTACTCAGTTCTCTGATTTTAATTTTCCCAATGAGAAACAAGCATCACAAATCTGGAATATCTGGCAGAGAACAAATCGTGTTGATTCAATTCCTTACTGGGGAAATATTCCTTTTATCAAAATAGCCCTCGGCACAATGTATTTTGATGCATCAGCAAATTTGAATACCAAATATCAATATCGCATTTCAAATGCTGTGAATGTTCAGCAGAAAGAATTCACTGGTTCGGTTTCCTTTCCTCAGGTTTTTAGAAATGATAGAATTAATTTTTATTCGTCTTCCGCTGAAGTGAATAAAATATTTTTAGAGTTCAGAGTTTCCGGCGAGGTTACTCCATCTGCGTTCAAAATATTCAGAAGAGATAATGGAGCAGGGGGTTATCAGAAAATCAGCACCATAAATGGCTTCAACATAACCAATGATACTTTATCTTTTATATTAACAGATACTTCCGTTTCTGCCTATAACTTTTATAACTATTTTATTTTGCCGTTAGATCTGTTCGGAAACGAAGGGACTCCTTCTGACACAATTTTTATCGGTGCTTATAATTTTCAAAATGTTCCTCTGCCGCATAATGTTCAGATAATTGCAGATGATTCATCGGACGCATTTAGATTGTCCTGGTTTCTTCCAAATCCCGATGCAGTAGTAAGTGTGAAAATTTTCAGAAGTGAAATTTTTGATTCTGGTTTTGTACAGATTGCTGAACTTTCTCCTCGAGTTAATAATTACGTTGATATTATGACCGAGCCAATGAAACGGTATTATTATTACTTTCAACTTACCGGTCCTTTAGGAGAAAATTCTCCTGCATCAGCAAGATTCGGAGGATTTCACCAAAGCATTATTCCGCCTGTTCCACCGGAAAATATTAACGCAGAATCTTTGTCAAACGGAGTTAAGCTCCAATGGCAAAACACTGAAGATTTTATTGAAGGATTTTGGATTTACAGAAGTAACGGCTTCAGTGATACACTTGCGCTCATTTCAAATCTGATTAATGAAGAAAAACCATTTACTGTTTATTCAGACACGAGTGAAGAACTTTCAGGAAAACTAACTTATCTCTACAGCATCAGGTCATCGAGTACTAGTCATGCTCTAAGTAATTTTTCTGATACGATAGCAATCAGACCTGAAATTGAAACTGTTCCTCCGGCTCCAACAGGACTTGTCGCTTTTCTGCAGGATGATAATTCTATCAGAATACTTTGGGATGATATGACTGAAATTGAAAGCTCAGTTGGTTATTATCTGATCTTCAGAAAAACAATTGACCCATCAGGGAAAACAACTTCTGAATATGAACTGCTGATTGATTCTGCTCTTTCAAGCGATAATAATTTATTCATTGATACGACTACTGAAACCGGGAAAACTTATGAATATGTTGTTCAATCTATTGATCTGTTTGGAGGACAGAGTTCATTGAGCAATCCAGTTCAGTTGCTTAAACCGCTGGCTGAAGTAAAATCACCAGTCGGTTTGTATGTTTCAAGAGATAAAGAAGGCGTGATCATAAAATGGGACCCTGTGATTGAAGAAGATATTACTGAATACAGAGTATATCGCCAGCAGAGAGATGAAGAAAAAGAATTTCTTGGTTCTGTGAAGAAAGGGAAACCACTCCAGATGAATGATCGTGGTGTGAAGAGCGGGGAGTTATATTTTTATTCGGTTACTGCTTTAGATAAAAATCAGCAGGAAAGTTTATCAAGCTATACGGTTTCAATCAGACCATAAAACAACATGAAAATACTATTTATCTCTCTGCTGTTTTTTTCATCGCTGATTTTTGCTTCTGCAATTTTTGCCCAAACATCATCGGATTCAACTGAAGGTTCATCAAGAGATATCATTAGTATTAACGGTGATCTTGGTGCCTATGGTGAATTGTATAGCATATCCGGTCAGCCCAAAAGAAGACCATCAGCAACAGGCAGATTATTCTTTAATCCCGTAGTTGATTTCTACGGTGTGTTTCAGTTACCATTCAGTTTTTTATTATCAACCGAGGGAAGTTCCGCAAGACAAAATATTAATCAGTTCGGAATAAATCCTGATTGGGGCTGGGGCTCAGCCAACGTTGGTGATTTCAATAAAGAATATTCTCCTTTATCATTAAGTGGAATAAAAATCAGAGGCGGCGGTATTAATTTTAAACCGGATTTATTCAGAATATCCATAGTTTCAGGATTCACACAAAGGAGTGTTCCCGGTGGTGCTCAGGATGGAAGTTATAAAAGGTTTCTTCTTGCTGCAAAACTTGGTTACGGCAAAGAGGATCAAACTTATTTCGATTTGATATTTCTCAAAGCACGTGACGAAACAAGCTCTCTTCCTCAAAATGTTAAATCAATAACCGTAATTTCTCCCAACGGGGATGATATTTTACCGCTCGGTTCACTTACTTCAATCAAATGGACTTCTTCAAGTATTGGCGGATTGTTAAAAATTGAACTCTCCCGCGATGGTGGAAACAATTACGAATTAGTAGCAAATGATCAACCCAATATTGGTTATTACAATTGGACGATTACGGGTCCGGAAACCTTCCAGGCATTAATAAAAATTACAAGTAAGGAAGATTCATCAGTTTATGATATCAGTAATTTTGTTTTCAGGATAGCAGCTGGTGTTGAATATAAACAAGGAATAAGTGTAACTGACCAGATATTAAATTCAAATGCTGTTACACCTCAGGAAAATTTATTACTTGCTGCGAAAGGAAAAGTTACATTTGGAGAAAACAAATTCGTGCTTGATTATGAAGCCGGTGGAAGTATTTATTCGCGGGATATTCGTGCAAATAAAATTAATCAGGATTCGGTTGACGTCCCTAAAATTGTAACCGCGTTTTATGATCCTTATGTGGGAACAAACTATGATTATGCAATTAACACGCTTTTTACTGTAAATCTTTCCACGGCAAGTTTTAAGGCAGGGTACAAATACACCGGTCCGGGTTATTACTCGCTTGGCGTTGCTTATCTGCTAAATGATCAGCAGGAAATTTCACTCAATGGAAATTTCAGAGTTGACAGATTTTCATTTGGTGCAGGCTGGATAAATCAATCCGATAATCTTCTTGACCAGAAGTTATTCACTACTGCCCGGAACATATTTAATTTTTCCGTTAGTGGTATGCTGACTGATATCTGGACGATTGGTGCAATGGCAAACATTCTTGGAATGAGTAACGATTCAAAAAACGATACGACCAAAACTGATTTTTCAAATCTTGTAATTGGACTAAACCAAAACTTTCTTCTAAGCCAGACTGAATTATTACGGGCAATAACTGTAAATTATTTTTTCCAGAGTTCCAATAACGAATCCGTTCTGTTGAAAAACAATACGACGAACATTCACACGATTAATTTTGCTATGAATTTTTCACTTCTGAGTAACTTAAACTCGGCTTTATCGGCTGGTTTGGTAAGCAGCGAAGTGTTTGATACTTTAACCACGCTTACACAAACCTATTCAATTAGTTTTCAACACAGAGAATTTGATAATCAACTTTCATCTTCTCTGCTAATCGGCACCTCACTATCAGAAAAAAATACGTCGTTCAGAACAGGATTGAACAGCAGTTATAATTTTTCTGCTAATGATGCTATTTCCTTTATATTATCTTATACCGTCTTCAATGGAAATTCACTAACCGGCGGAAAGTTTAATGAAATTCAATCAAGCCTTACTTATTCACATCGTTTCTGATTTTTCGCATTTCTTTTTACATACCATTATCTTTTGAACACACTTTAGAAAATTTCTCCATCGTCTTCAGATGGTTTGAATAAAATAAGGAGATTAAACCAATGCAAGAATTCTTAAACCAAACTTTCTGGGGCAATACTATTCAAAGTTATTTTATTGCTCTCGGAATATTTATAATCGGTGTTCTCATTGTTAAAGTATTACAAAAGATTGTATTACTTCGACTGAAAAAATGGGCGGCGAAAACCGAAACAACAATAGACGATCTGCTTATAAAAAGCATTGAGAAATCTATTATCCCTCTTTTGTTTTACGCAGTTTTTTATTCTGCATTACACAGCCTTGCGTTAAGTGAAAGTACTGCAAAGATTCTTAAAGTAGTTTCACTTTTTATAATAACTTTCTTCATCGTGCGTTTCATCAGTTCAACGATAATGTTCACAATAACATATTTTATAAGAAAGCAAGAGCGCGGTGAAGAAAAAGCAAGACAACTTCGCGGAATGACCGTGCTGATAAATATTTTTGTCTGGGTTGTTGGTTTTGTTTTTTTGATGGATAACCTTGGTTTTGATATTTCTGCTGTGATTGCAGGACTTGGAATCGGTGGAATTGCAATTGCTCTTGCCGCACAAACAATTCTTGGCGATCTATTCAGTTATTTTGTAATTTTTTTCGACCGTCCTTTTGAGGTTGGAGATTTTATTACTGTTCAGGATAAATCAGGAACGGTTGAATATACCGGAATTAAAACAACCCGGCTCAGATCACTGAGCGGTGAACAACTCGTTTTCTCTAATCATGATCTTACAAACTCTCGAATCCATAATTATAAAAAAATGGAAAGAAGAAGAGTTGTATTTACTCTCAGAGTTATTTATCAAACAACCGCAGAACAGATTGAGTCAATACCTAAACTTGTTCGGGAGATAATTGAATCACAGCAGGACGTAGCATTTGACCGTGGGCATTTTGCTTCGTACGGCGACTTCAGTCTTAACTTCGAATTTGTTTATTTTGTTTTGGAAGCAGATTACAATAAGTATATGAATATTCAACAAGCGATAAACATGAAAATTTATGATACGTTTGAGCAAAGAGGAATAGGATTTGCTTATCCTACACAAACTCTTTATCTGAATAAAGAAGAAAAAACACAGAACTAAAATTTATTTTCTGTTAAACGGATTGGATGGGAATATTCTTTTCAATAATGGTTCCCATCCCATTTCTTTTCTGATTATCGGCTCCAGAAAATCTGCAATCTTCTTGTGTCCGAACCTGTTTGGATGTTTCTCACAGCCGAAATCTCTTTCTTCATTAAACTTTACATCAACTTTGATAAAATGAATTTTCTTGTCCTTGTTTTTTAACTTCAGTTCATTTACCACGCTATTAACGTAGTCACAATGAGGATCTTTTCTCATCGGGCTGCATAAAGTAAAAATGTGTGCGTTCGGATAATGCCTTCTGATATCATTAATCAACTTCAGATATGCTGTCCGGAACATCTCACGTTTTGGATGTGGTTTCTGCCAGTAATCGTTTCTTCCAAGTCTCACAACAACAGCATCCGCCTGCCATTTTTTAAAATCCCACAACAACGTTTCGTTCATACATACCCGATCATAATAATAAGGAAGCGGATGTTCTGAAGTTCTTAATGAATCACCATAATTTTTTGTTACTCCCACTCCTGAAATTGCAACAACCGAATAATCAGCATTTAAAGTTCGTGCGATCTGCGGACCGAATGAATAATAACTGTTTTCTGTTTCGCGGCTGAACACACAATCGGCTGAATTGCCGTCGGTACCAAAACCAGTAAAATATGAATCGCCAACAAATTCAATTCGTCTTTTCTTTTTTAACTCGATTGTTTTAACAAGATCTTTCCCGCCATCAAGAATAAATCCATCAAAAGTTGCGATGCCGAATAGCGCTTCCGTTCGCTTTGCAATTAATAATGTATGAGTTTTATTTGTAAGTCCATTTGCAAGCACGTAAATGGTATCTGATGTTGTTCTGATAATTTTATGAAGTCTGCCGTCAATAAAAATATTGTAGTCGTTGTTTCCATCTTTCAATTTTATTGAGCAGGAAGTTCCTTCAAAACGCGTTTTTATTTGAACTCCGGGCCAGTCAAATCTTACACTTTTAGGATTTGAAAAATCAAATCTGCCGATGTATTCAATATCCGGATCATCAGCATCGATGTGAGAAGATACTTCAAAAAATTCACAGGATGTAACCAATTGAAAAACCACAATAATTATGAGGTAAGAAAATATTTTATTCATTAAATTGAAAGATAACAAAGCATCGAATGTTTGCCAGTAGAAAATTTTATATTTTTAATTGTGTGATATATTCAACATTTAGAAAATTACAATGAAAAAAATTTCAGAGATACCGCAAAATATTTTGGAAGTTCCTGCAAATATCCTCAGGCAGTTTGCCCAGAACAAGAAAAAGAAAACCATTTCCAAAGTCGGTTTGCCACCCGGTTCAATTATTTACGTTGGTGAAAAGAAAATTGACAATGTTAAAATCTCTCTGACGGAATACGATGAAAAAGATGTGGAGACGCGTGAAATAAAATCTGTTGAAGAGATTGACCCATACACCGATACACCGCAGGTAACGTGGGTGAATGTTTGCGGTCTTCACGATACGGAATTGATCAAACAAATTGGTGAAAAGTTTAACATCCATCCTTTGGTGCTTGAAGATATTCTGAACACAGAGACACGACCAAAAATTGAAATAACCGAGAAATACATTTTCATTGCAATGAAAATGCTCACAACCAATGATCATGATCATCAGCCTGTTATTGAACAGGTTAGTTTCATTCTCGGCAATAGTTTTATTTTCAGCTTCCTTGAAAAATCTGACAATATTTTTATCCCGATCAAAGATCGCATAATAAATAACTCCGGGAAGGTAAGGAAACAAGATTCTGATTATCTTTTCTATACACTGATGGATATTGTTGTGGATCAATACTATCTTACGCTGGAACACATAGAAGAAAAAATCGAATTGCTTGATGATGAAGTAATTACAAATACTGACCAATCACAGATTAAGAAAGTTTATACTTTGAAGAATAAACTTCTTCTCATTCGCAGATCGATCTGGCCGTTGAGAGAAATTTTTTCGAGACTGATAAGAGAAGAATCAAATCTGATAGACAAAAAAGTTATGCCTTACCTTCGTGATTTGCTCGATCATACAATTCAAATCACTGAAACAATTGACTTGCAGAGAGAAATAATCAACGGATTGATGGAAACACATCTTTCACTGATGAGCTACAAGATGAACGAAGTGATGAAAGTGCTTACAGTTATCGCGACGATTTTTATTCCGCTAACTTTTATTGTTGGAGTTTATGGGATGAACTTCGACTATTTACCCGAATTACACTGGACATGGGCGTATTTTGCAGTCTGGGGTGTGATGATCGGTATAACAACTTTTATGATATTCTTCTTTAAAAGAAAGAAGTGGTTTTAAACCATTGAAATATTCTTTTATCGTCTATAAGTTTGTCAGGAACGGAACTACGGAATTTCCCAAGTATTGTTTCTCCCACCATAAATCGGCAGGATAATTAACTAATCTATTTTTTTAAAAAGGAATCAGCAAAATTATGCCGAAGAAAAATCTATCACCAAAACAGATTGAAGAACTTCTCAAAAAATTAAAAACACGTTTTGAAAAAAATATGAACCGCCATAATGGTATTGAGTGGAATAAAATTGAGGCAAAGCTGAAAAAAAATAAAGATAAACTTTGGTCGTTGAATGAAATGGAAAGAACAAACGGTGAACCAGATGTTGTTGGTTTCGATAACCTGCCTGCCGGCAAGGCAGGAAAAACAGGAGAATATATTTTTTATGATTGCTCGGCAGAAAGTCCGGCTGGACGGCGAAGTCTTTGCTATGATGCCGAAGCGTTAGCATCAAGAAAAGCAAATAAACCGAAAGACAGTGCAATTAATATGGCAAAAACAATGGGAATTGATTTGATGACTGAAGATCAATATCAGGAACTTCAAAAATTGGAAAGATTTGATGCCAAAACTTCAAGCTGGCTAAAAACTCCAATTGAAATAAGAAAACTTGGTGGTGCAATTTCGGGTGAATTCCGATTTGGTCGTTTCTTCATTTATGCCAATGGTGCAGAATCTTACTTTGCTGCCAGAGGTTTCCGTGGGGTGCTGAAAGTTTGAACAAATTTATAAAATCACAAACAAAAATAATTTTGCTATGGGTAAACTGGCAGTAATAAAAACAAAAGAAACTTCTGCAAGTGTTGAGGGCTTTATCAACTCAGTTAAGAATGAAGAGATACGTAAAGACAGCTTCATCATTCTTAAGATGATGCGGAAAGCTTCAAAGGAAAAACCAAAAATGTGGGGCAATTCAATAATTGGTTTTGGGAATAAAATTTACAAAAGTCCCGCTACCGGAAGAGAAGTTGAATGGTTCAAGATTGGTTTTTCTCCGCGTAAAACAAATTTTTCATTACACCTTGTTCTCAATATTAAAAAGTATTCTGCTGAATTGAAAAAGCTGGGCAAACACAAAACCGGTGTTGGATGTCTGTACATTAATAAACTGGGTGACGTTGATTTGAAAGTTCTGGAAAAACTAATCAATACTGCTGCGAAGATAAAATAATACTACATTTAATTTGTTCCTTACTATAAATTTTTCAGACTCTTAATTCAAACATAAATCTAATAGCAATTGGTTTAGTGAAAGATTTTATCAGCTAAGTAATTATGGAGAAAATATTTAAGATTGAAAATTATTTTGTGAATTTTAAATCTCAGAATCAGATGTTGTTTGTAAATTTAAATACTGTTCGCAATTCCGCTATTATAGTAACACCCCAGATTATAGAAATATGTAAATTAAATTTTAAAAGAATTGATTATCATTTATAACAAATTTGTATCGAGGGTAATAGCCTTTGTTTTTGCACTATCTTGGAATATTCTTTATTGGAGTTGTAGTCGGATTTCTTGGTGGACTTTTCGGTAAAGGTGGCAGTGCAATTGCCACACCAATGTTAAGTCTGCTCGGAGTTCCCGGATTTATTGCGGTGGCGTCACCGCTTCCCGCAACTATACCCGGGACACTCATTGCTTCGGCTGAATATTGGAAATCTCATCTCCTGGATAAAGAAATTGTTTTGTGGAGTATTTTGATTGGCGTACCTGCAACTGTGGTTGGTTCATACCTAACAGAATTTACGGGAGCTACTTCATTATTAATAATCACCGGTATTTTGGTTCTCAGCTTTGGTTTAAGCTTTCTGTTTTTCCCGAGAGAAGGAAAAGAAAAAAATATTGAAACAGAATTATCTAATATTATCCGTCCATCGTATTGGCATCTTCGGCTTACACTGATTGCAATTTTTATAGGTTTAATCTCCGGTCTGTTAGCTAATTCCGGCGGATTTTTATTGGCTCCAGCATATTCACGCATACTTAATCAGCCCATAAAAAAAGCATTTGCTTGTTCACTTGCAGTCTCGGCATTTCTTGCTCTGCCCGGAACAATAGTTCATGCTTACCTTGGTCATATTGATTGGTGGGTTACATTAATTCTTGCTTTCGGATCTGTACCATTTTCGTTGTTAGGAGCTAAAATTGCTATCGGATCAAAGTCTAGCATCTTGGAACGATTGTATGGTTTTGCATTAACCTTTCTGGGAGTATTTTTCTTATGGAAACTATAAGACAGGAAAAAATAGAAAAAACATTTTAAAGCGAAATACTTGCACGCCAGACATTATCAATCCAACAATCTCAACTTTAGTTAACTAAGTCCTGAATCTTAAAAATTTTCAAAAAAATAAAAGATTGCTTCCCCATCAGTTAGCTGGTCGCAATGACAGCTTGGAAGATTGTGATGAAATACAAAATTGAAATATTAAAGAAATTATTTTGCAGTATAATTAATAGTTTAAACTTTGCATTATATTCAATAAAATATTAAAGGCATTTGAATTAATAATAAGAGACTTCTGAAAAATTCTAACTTGTCATATTGAACGACCTGCCTGCCGGCAAGGCAGGAGTGAAATATCTGGTTTTTAAATTAAAATGAGACTCTTCATCCGGTAGCTGCCGGATTCAGAGTGACACATTCATAATAATTCAGAAGTCTCAATAGGATTATATTATGGTTTCAAGCATTCAAAAAGAAAAAGCCGAACTATTCCTGAAATATCATCACGATAAAGAAATTCTTGTTCTGTTGAATTCGTGGGATATCGGAAGTTCCAAATTAATTGAAGCAAGTGGTTATAAAGCAATCGCAACAACAAGTATGGGAATAGCTGCTTCTTTAGGTTATCCCGACTGCCAGATAATTCAACCCTCAGAAATGATTCAAGTCATAACCGGAATCGTAAAAGCAGTAAAAACACCGGTGACTGTGGATATTGAAGCAGGGTATGGAAATAATTTAAATGAAATAATTGATTCTGTTAAAAAAATAATTGTAACAGGAATTGTCGGAATAAACATTGAAGATAGTATTGATTTAAATCCGATGTTGATTGATGAGATAGAATTTTGTGAAAGAATATCGGCTATACGTGCTTTATCAGATTCACAGGGTTTCCATTTAGTAATTAATGCAAGAACCGATTCATTTTATACTACGTCCGGTTCGCATCAGGAAAAATTATCTGAATCAATAAAGCGTGGAAATAAATACCGCGAAGCTGGAGCCGACTGTATATTTGTTCAGCCGGTATCGGATAAAGAAACAATTTCAACATTGGTAAAAGAAATTAATTCACCGATTAATATTCTTGCAAATCCTACAATCGGGATGGGAGTAACTCCGTCCATTAAAGAATTACAGGAATTGGGTGTTGCCCGAGTAAGTCTCGGTTCAGGCTTGATGAAAGCAACTTTAGCATTAATTAAAAAAGTTGCTGATGAACTAACTGAAAAAGGGACTTACAATATTTTGTTGGAAAGCTTAACTCCACTTCCGGATGCAACAATGGCTTATAAAATGGCTATCGGGGAAAATAAGTGAAGAACAAACTTACTTTATGTTCACACCGTAACGTTAGGATAAGTAACTACCTGAGTACAATGTTATCTGGCTTGAGATAACAGTAATTAGCAATCATTGTTTTTCTAATTTACATTTTTAAGAGGAAAGAGTAATTCCGAATGCTTAATAACGGAGTTTAAAAGTAAAATAAAATAACTGCTATTTCGCTTTGTGTAATTCAAGCATTGCTTTTGCTCTCGGTTTGTAAAGCATGTGATAAAGCAAATCAAGATATGCGTGAAGTTCTGTCATCTCGAGATTCGAAATATATTTCCAGAAGCCATAAATCTTTGCAAGTGATAAAAAATTTTTAGAATACAATGACCAGTTGTAAGTGTTTTCAACACGTTCTATTGCTCTACGGGAAATTTTTTCATAGTAAGCCTGATTCCCTTCACAATCTCTGAAAAACTTTATTAACATTTCTGTTGTTCCTTTTCCATCAATCGGATCAATATGAAAGCCGGAGATTTCGTCTTCTATTATTTCAAGTGGTCCGCCATACTTTGTAGCAAAAGTCGGAAGTCCCGAACGCATCGCTTCGATTACAGTCAAACCAAATCCTTCAAAAAGAGCCGGCTGAATGAAAATCCCTTTTTTATCGGCAACAACTCTGTAGTATTCGGGTAATCTTCTTCTATCGGGATCACCTCGCAGCCATCGGATATGATCATTCAGTTTATATTGATCTATGTATTTATGCATCAGGAGTATCTGTTCTTTCTCTTCGGCATCTGATGAATCTTCCTGCTTTATTTTTCCGGCAACAATAATAAGATTCGTCTGTGATTGAAGCTCCGCACTTTCTCCGTACCATTTAACCAGTGATGTAAGATTTTTTATCTTATCTAATCTTGCAATAGAAAAGATAGGAGGAAGTTTTGGATTTTTTAGTTTACCGATAACAAAATCTCCTTTGTCTTTGAAGAAAAGATTTTCTACTTCTTCCGTTATTTCACTAATCCTGTTTTCTTTTTTGTAGTGTGGAAAAAAAATGTCGAAGTTCACGCCGGGCGGAAGAATATTAAACTTCGGATGATAGATATCTATTCCGCCTGTAACTCTGTAAAGATTTGGCATTGTAAAATTAATGTAAGATTCGTATTGCCCGATTCCATCTTCAGTTCCTGCAATTTCCTGGTAAGTCGATGTAATAATAAAGTCAGCAGAATTCATAGCAAGAAGGTCGGCAGTGTACTGAATTGAAAAGTGATACTGATTTTCCATTTCATCCCAGAAAAGTGAACTGAATAAATATTTACTTTTCTCGAGTGCATGTGCAACATTGCATTGAGTAACACCAAATTTTTTGGAGAGGATAGTTGCAACAAGGTTACCATCAGAATAGTTTCCGATTACAAGATCTGGTTTAGCTCCAAACTCAACAAGTAATTCTTTATAAGAATCTTCCGTAAACTCTTCGAGGAATGGCCATATTTCGAATCGCGAAATCCAGTTATCTGTAATATTCTTGTTATGTTTTCTGAAAGGAACCCGAAGTATCCAGACATTTTTAGTATCATTAACTTTTTCAAGCCGCTGGTTACAACTTGTATTACCGGCATTAGGAATTAAACGAGTGAGAATAATAATTTTGTGCTTTGCTTCTAATCCTGCAATTTCAAGTGAATGTGAAATTTCTTTTTCAAGTGCTTTTACCTGGTCAAGAATATAAACTATCTGTCCGCCTGTATCAGGTTTACCAAGCACATTGTCTTGTCCAAAATATCCGTGCGGAGAAATTACGGCAATGTTATAGATCATTGGTATTCGGGATAAAAATTCCTTAAGCGAAATATGATCGGGATTGGTTAAAAGTGAATCAAGCTGTTGAAGCATATCCAAAATTCTCCCGGCTGTGTTGCCAAGTCCCGGTTCAAAACCAATCTGCTGGAGTTCATGCTTTATTTCCGAAAATGGTCTTTCTGAATCTTGTCTCTTAAGAAAATTTATTGCTTTATCAATCGCAAATCTGAGTTTGCCAAGTTGATCAATTCTGTCATTGACAATCAATTGCTGCGAATCATACTTGTGAACGAAAAGAAAATTGAACAAAGCATTGCCAAGCATTTTATATGGATTGCTGAACATATTACTTGATAAATAACGGTTAAGATATTCAACGCCTTTACCGATACTTTTCGGTTCTTTTACTTTCATATACTTTTCATAGAATGTCTGAAAGTTCAACGTAAGTATATCATTATTCGCCGAGGGAAATCTTAATTTTTCTTTTGCCTGTAAAAAGTTTAGCGCAGATATTTTCCGACCACTGAAACTTTCGGTGTTAAAATAATAATACTCCGGTTTTCCAATAGCATCTCTTACTTCAATATAAACAGATGAATCAAGCACAAGCGATTCGGTAAATGTATTTATGATATTTTCCAACTCATCGAAGTTTGTGTTCCTGGATTTATTTTCAGTCGGGTGATTTGCTTTGGATTTATTTTTCATCTTTTGATGAATTTCGAGCAATTCACCTTTAACCAATAATTTCTTCTTTGTATTACACACATTATGCAGATAGCTGAAAAAAGTTTTTTTCTTTCCTTTAAATTGACCGGTGTATATCTCTTCAAGTTTAGTACTCAACAGTTACCTCATTATTTTTTCCTAAAAAATTATAGTGTTTAATTCCTTCAATAATTCCGCCAGCGTAATTTCTTTTTGCAAAGTAAATTCTATTCAGACCTTTAAGCGGCTCAAGCTCACTACTATGATTTGCAACAACAACAGCAAGTAAATCTCCTTTAAGCATCTCCAGGTCATTCCCGGAATCACCGGCTACTAAAATATTTTCGTATGGAATATTCCATCTGTATGAAAGATATCTTATTGCTTTTCCCTTCGATGCGCGGTATGGCAGAATATCAAGATACTGCCCATGACTAAAAACTACTTTCGCTTTTATTTTATTTTTTATCAATTTGGATTTAACTTTTTCAATATTTGCCGGAACATCCGAAGTGTAGTAACTGATTTTAAATTTCCTTTGTGTACTTTCTTCCTGATACTGAAGAAAATTAAATTTATCAAGTATGTTTTTTATTTTCTCCCTGTGCCACAAATGACTGATGTGTGCATCCCATCCTGCCGAATAAATCAGCTTGTCGTGGTAGTTATAATAAATTTCAGCTCCAACTGATGAAATGATGATATCAGGAAAAGGAACCTCATTCTCCTTCAACACTGTAAATGCAGACTCAACGGTTCTACCGGTTGCAACTGCAAAACCAACTTTTGAATCGGTTTTCTTTAAAACTCTAATAAATTCTTTTAACGCGTCCTCGTCGCCAAGCAATGTGTGGTCAATATCCGACACAATTAATTTTTCTGCATCAAGCAATTTTCTTCCAAGAGGAGAAAAAACTTTTTCTTCGTCTTTTCTCGTTCCTGCAATCAGCAATATTTCGTCAATATACTTTTTAACATGTGCTTCCCATGTATAATATTTCCTTACGTTTTTTATTCCGCTTTCAGAAAATTTCTCCCACAGATTTTGATCATCGATAATTTTGTTAATCGCATCAGAAATATTCTCCGCATCGGTTACATCAACAAGCAAACCGTTCTGACAGTTTTTAATAATGTCTTTCGGACCACCATCGTCAGTTGCAATAACCGGCACACCACACGCAGCAGCTTCAATTAAAGTTAATCCGAAAGGCTCTGTTAACGCAGCATTAACAAAAACACCTTTTGTATCAGCAGCAATTCTATACAATTCCGGCACTTCATTTTGTGTATCGTGACGTTTAGGAATTGCCATCCTTCCGTAAAGATTGTATTTGTCCATCAGCAAAAGTATTTCAGTAAGCACTTCTCTTTCATTATCCGGCATTGCTTGAATATCTGTTCGTATGCCGGCAAATATTGCAAGGTTAGCTTTTTCCCGAAGGTTTTTATCTTTACCAAAAGCAGTAATTAGTCCTGAAATATTTTTTCTTTTGTCAGGTCTGCATACTGTAAGTATCAGGGGTTTATCAATATGAACGAAAAATCTGAGCAGCTTCGAACTGATTGCTCTGATTATTTCTTCTGTTTCTTTATCAAGAGGTATGCGCTGATTGTAGGGATAGAATCTTTCTATGTCAAAACCCGGCGGAATTACTTTGAATTTCTCTGGTGATGAATTCATATAATCACCATACTGACTTTGTATTTCCTGATTAGTACTCGTTATTATCAGGTTTGCCAGATGAATGATATTTTCTTCAACTTCAATTCTGTGAGAAATTTTATATCTCTTCTCAATTTCGTCCCGGGTCATTCCTTCGTTTAACAATCTTCTTAGCTTATCTCTGCCAAGAGAATGTCCGGTATGTACAAACGGGATTCCAAAAAACTGTGTGAGCTCCGTACAAACATATCCGGCATCAGCATAGTGACCGTGAATAATGTCAGGAAGTCTTTTGCGGGATTTAATATGTTTGATACTTTTATCAACAAATTCTTCCAGATGATTCCACAGCAACTCTTTCCGTATATATTTCCCGCCGCCGCAGCGTAATCTTATTATGCTAAACTTATCATTAATTTTTTCTTCGGGTATAGAATAATCTTCTGAATAATTTTTATCTCTAATCCACCTTGTAATCAACTCAACTTTATCAACACCCGGATATTCACTAAGTGCCTGACCAAGTTCAATTACATATTTCGTCTGTCCACCTGTATCTGCATTGCGTCCAAGCTCGGGGTTGTGTCCGCGGATTAGTCCGTGAATACTGTAAAGCTGGATATAAAGTCCTTTATATTTTGGGTGATTGTTCATTTCATTATTTCTTTTCCGTACTTCTCATAAATTTTATCGTCTTTGGGAAGAGCGCCGTTTATCTGACAAATCTCGGCAGCAAATTCATTTGCAAGTCTATTAATTTTTTTTAGCTCCCAGTTATTTAAATAACCGATACAGAAGATTGAGGCGAAAGCATCTCCAGCCCCAACAGTATCTATTACATTCTGCACTTTGGTTTTATGCTCGTCTGTTTTTTTACCATCTAACAGGACAGAACCATCTTCACCTTTCGTAACTGCAAGAAGATCAATGTTGAATTTTTGCATCAGAATTTTTGATGATGTTAAAAGATCAAAGTCTTTTTGCAGAAAAATTTTATTTAATAATTTTAATTCGTCCAGATTAAGCTTTACCGCATTTGCTGCATCCAATGACTCAGCAAGAATTTTTTGGGAATAAAATTTCTGTCGGATGTTTACATCGTAAAAGTATCTTATGTCTCTGTTTAAAAGTGTTAGAAGCGTGTTTCTGCTAACTTTGCTCCGTTGTGCAAGAGTTCCGAAATACAAACACTCCGTTTCATCTTCAACAATATTAATTGCCTCCTCATCAACAGAAATAAAATCGAAAGCTCGATTCTCTTCGATTGTGAATGATGGCACTCCATTTTTATTAATTACAACGGTTGCTGTTCCCGTAAGTTGATTTGAATCGGTCTGAATTGTATCAGCACTAACGCCATTCGACTTTAAAAAGTCAATTGCTTCACGACCCAAAATATCACTGCCAACACGACTAATAATTTTTCCGGATCCCACAAGTTTATTAATATGATATATAAAATTTAGCGGAGCTCCACCAAGATTTTTTGAATCGGGGTAAATATCAAATAATATTTCGCCAAAGGCTGTTATTTTTTTCATTATTCGTTGTTTTTTGGATTTAGTTGTCAACACACTCCATTCATTTTTGTAGATAACAAAATTTTCTAAAAAATGAAAGTTATTTCGTAATAAAATCAAGGGATATAATCGGAAAGGTTATTATCAATAAGCCATTTGGAATTTGATGTTTCTTCAAAGAAATATTCTGCAGTCCAAACTTTGTATTGTTTTTTAGATAAAATCCGAATATTGATTTTGGAAAAAAAAATATTTTCTGATAAAAATAGTTTCTGACCACCAACCATCGTATTCGTAAGTTAATCTTAAATCAATTTTCATTTTTTCCCAGATTTATTTGTTAGCCTAAGTAAATCTTTATAACTTTGCTTTCGTAAAGTTTGGCTCAATAGCTTGAGCTATGTTGATTTGCTTTTCTGATTCGAAATTACTGTTAATTGAATTTTTAGACACACTTACGGATTCATTTGAATAGTATTCTAAGAATTATTTCTTGATTACAACAAGATTAATTTAAATAACATAAAGGGAGCTCATTAATGAAAAAACTAACCCTTCTAATTCTTCTTTTTGGTGTATTCGTTTACAGTCAAAACTATGATTTGAATATAAATCTGAAAGATGGGAGTACAGTGACCATTGCTGTTGATGATATTCAAAGACTCGAATTTGATAATGTTACAAGCATTAAAGATGTTAAACAATTGCTGGAATCTTTTAAAGTTTTCCAGAATTATCCAAATCCTTTTAACCCTTCAACAACAATTACATATCAAATACCGAACACATCGAACGTTATATTGCACATTTATGATATTAATGGTCAGCTTGTTAAAGAATTGCTCAATGAAACTCAGGCAGAAGGCGAATATCAGGTAACCTGGAATGGAAAAAATGAGAAGAATATGATCGTGGGCAGTGGTGTTTATATTTATACTGTCAGTGCTGATAAACAGATAGTTTCCAAACAAATGATTTTATTGAAGTAAGGGGAGATTTAGAATATGAAAAAAATATTATTTGCCTTACTTGCGGTGTTTGTTTCTTCAAATTTATTTCCACAGGAACTTAATGTGGTTAATAAAAACGGACAAACTCAAACTTTCAATCTTTCTGATATTAATAATTTAACATTCAGCCAACAGATTTTGTTTTTAATGAAAAGTCAGCAGTTGGTACAAAACAACTTAATGATTCACGCGCAAAACCAAACTGTTGGTATGTTCATTTCCGGAATAGACAGCGTGTACTTTAATGAATCAGGAACTGTAGCTTATTTTCAAACAACTGGTGGACTTAATCAGTTTAATCTTGCTGAAATTGACAGTATCAGCTTTTCTGTCGTTGCTGATTCAACCGTTTACATAACATATAACGACACAACGGCATCAATACTTAATCCTCTTGCAAGTCTTGGTGTTTCGGTTCAGGCTGAAGGTGCAGACGTTATCGTTACTGCAAATTCGGGAATCAGTGATCTCAATTATGTTTTGACAGGTGCTGCTTCGGATGGAATGTTTAAAATCTATTCTGATGAAAAACTGAACCTACATTTAAGTGATGTTCAGATTACAAATAATGATGGTCCTGCAATAAATATTCAATCGGGCGAGAGAATCACTGTTTATCTTGAAGACGGAACAAATAATATATTAACCGACGGAGTGAATTATGCATCTCCGCCAAGTGGCGAAGACCAGAAAAGTGCTTTTTTCAGCGAAGGAGAACTTGTCTTCTTTGGTACAGGGAACCTTGAAATAAATGGATTAGCCACAAACAAACATGGATTATGCAGCGATAATTATATAGAAATAAATCAAAGCCATATAGTTATTAACAGCACTGCTAAAGATGGGATTCATGTGAATGACGGAGTATTTATGAATGGCGGAACTGTTGATATTACTTCTAATGAAGATGGTATTGATGCCGGAAGTGCAGTTGTTGAAATTTCTGCTGGAACACTTTCTATATTGAATACTGGAGATGATCAAAGCGCTATTAAAGCCGATAGCACAATTAATATAACCGGCGGCAACATAAATATTACTGTTGAGGGTGATCAATCAAAGGGAATTTCTTCCGATCAAACAATATATCTTTCAAATTGTACAATTAATATTATCACAACCGGAGGAGTTGTTCTTGAGCCATCAGGATCCGGGTTTGACCCATCATATTGTACCGCAATAAAAGCTGATATTGATGTTGTTATTAACTCGAGTGATATTACTATTACTACAAGCGGTCCAGCCGGAAGAGGAATCTCCTGTGATGGAAATTTTATTTTTAACTCCGGCACACTTGAAATAACTTCAAGCGGTGATGGTGCATCATATACAAATACTTCGGGTGAGCCAGATGCTTACGCTGGTCACTGTATTAACATAGATGGAAACGTTATTATTTTAGATGGAGAAATTACTATTAACCATTCGGGTGACGGCGGGAAAGCAACAGATGTGGATTCAAAAATGCTCATTGGGTCTGCTTCAACAATTCCCACAATTCATATTACAACAACCGGTCAGCCAATTTACATATCTCCCGATGAGTATGCTGAAGCAAAAGCATTATCTGCGGACAGCACTATCAGAATTTATAATTGTGATATTAACATTTCCTCGGCAGATGATGGAATTAAATCTAAAGATTCTATTTTTATTTATGGCGGAACAATTAATATTACTCAATCTGTCGAAGGGATAGAAACTCCAAACCTTATAATTAACGGCGGTGATATTAGTGTAAAAGCAAGCGATGACGGATTGAACACAACTTATGGTCTTGGTGGTGAAACTAATGATGGCAGCAAGATGATTATAAACGATGGATATGTTTTTGTAAGTTCAACTGAGGGCGATGCAATTGATGCGAACGGAGACATTTATTTTAATGGGGGAGTCATTGTTGCTCATGGTCCTAATGCCTCCGGTTTTACTTTTGAAGTTGGGATAGATTTCAATGGCGAATGTAAGATTTCTGGTGGCTTCGTTGTAATTTCAGGGACAAATTCTATGCTGACTCAGGCGCCGAGCAATACTTCCACACAACATTCTGTTCTTTTAAAAACTACTCAAATTATTCAGGCAGGAACTCTATTTCATATTGAAGACATAAATGGTGTTGAATTGCTGACATTTGAACCATCAAAAACATATTACTCAATAATATTTTCTGATTCGCAGCTAACTGCGGGTGCACAATACAGAGTTTACACCGGAGGTACTTATAACGGCGGAACCGTTCGAAATGGATTATACTCCGGCGGAACTTATACGCCGGGGATATTGAAGAAAACATTTACTTTAACAAATATGGTACAGACAGTCACTTTTTAATGCTGTTTTAGAAATATTCGGGTAATCATTATGCTGCCGGGTTTTTTAATCCGGCAGTTTTTTATTTAATAGCAAAAAATTTATCTCTCTAATTATTCTCTCTGCTAAAAAGAATTATTAACCAATCATCATTTTTTAATTACCTTTCTTTAAGATATGCTTAAATTTGCTATCATTTTTAAGAATTAATTGGAGAAGAAATGAAACATAAAATCACCGCCATTCTACTTGTTTGCTTCATAGTAACAATACCGCTGCTATCTGCTGATAAGAGTTCCTCATCAAACAATCCACTGCTCGGAAAGTTTAACGAAACCATCCGGTTTGCAGATTTGACCGCCGAGAACATCAAGGAAGCAACCGATGTTTCAATTAAAGAAGCGAGAGAGGCGCTTGTAAAACTTTATGCTATTCCGAAAGAGAAAAGAACTTTTGATAACACAATGCTTGAGCTTGATAATATTTACAATAGAGCAGGAAATGTTTATGGATGTATTTACCTGATGAACAGCACTCATCCCGATGATGCGGTAAGAAATATGGCACAAGAAAGCAACGCGGAATTTTCAAAATTTTTTAATGAAATTTCTCTTGATGAAAATCTTTATCGTGCTGTAAAGGATTATTCTGAAACGGCAGAAGCAAAATCATTAAAAGGTTATAAATCAAGATTTGTTCAAAAAACTGTTGAAGATTTTGAACGAAATGGTTTCGCACTTTCGAAAGAAAAGAGAGATGAGTTGAAAGCAATCAATGATAAGCTCTCCGACCTTACTATTCTCTTCCAGAAAAATATCGCAGAGGTGAACGATTACCTGATTGTAAATGAAGCTGAGATTGACGGACTCCAGGAAGATTATAAAAATGCAAGACGACAGGAAGATGGTAGTTACAAAATTGATCTTACATATCCTTCTTACATTCCTTTTATGAAATTTTCCAACTCGGAATCGGCACGGAAAAAACTTTATACTTTGTACAACAATCGCGCTGCAACAAAAAATCCTGAGGTGCTGATAAAGGTTTTAATGCTTCGCCAGCAGATGGCAGAGCTGTTAGGTTTTAAAACTTATGCTGAATACAGAACCGGAGACAGGATGGCAAAAACTCCGCAGAACGTCTGGGATTTTGAAAACAATCTGATTGACAGGCTCAAAGAAAAAGCACGGATAGATTATGATGAGTTGCTTGCTGTTAAAAAAGTAAAGCAGAAAAGTGATACTATAAATGTTATTCAGCCCTGGGAATCTTCTTACTACAACAATATACTTCTGAAAGAAAAGTATGAGCTTGATCAGAATCTGGTGAAAGAATATTTTGAAATTAATAATGTGATTGATGGCTTATTTCAGATAACACAAAATTTATTTGGGGTGCAGTACGAAGAAGTGAAAGATCCATCCGTTTGGCACAAAGATGTAAGACTGTTCAACGTAAAACAAGACGGAAAAATTATTTCAAGATTTTACATTGATTTATATCCGAGACCAAATAAATATTCCCACGCTGCATGTTTTCCGATGATTGGCAGCAAAGAAACAGATAATGGATTACAACTGCCTACTGCTACTCTCGTGTGTAACTTTCCTGCACCAACAGCAGATATGCCATCGCTTCTTCCTCACGGAGATGTTGAAACTTTCTTCCATGAGTTTGGACACGTTCTGCACAGCGTACTAACGAAAACAAAACTTTCCTCACAGTCAGGCACTTCGGTTTCAAGAGATTTTGTTGAAGCACCATCGCAGATTTTTGAAAACTGGACATGGAATTATGAATCACTGAAACTTTTTGCTAAACATTACAAAACCGGCGAAGTACTTCCAAAAGAATTATTTGATAAAATGCTCGCAGCAAAAAATGTTGGTTCTGGTCTTGCAAACACACAGCAGGTTTATTACGGAGTTTTTGATTTCACACTTCATGATAAATATGATCCAACAAGCAGCGAACCAATAGTTGAAGTTATGAAAGGACTTCAGAATAAAATTACATTATATCCGTACCTTGAAGGCACACAAATGTTTGCTGCTTTCGGACATTTGATGGGTTACGCTGCTGGTTACTACAGCTATCTTTGGGCTTTGGTTTATGCAGACGATATGTTTTCAATCTTTGATAAAAATGGAATAATGGACAAAGCAACAGGACTCAAATACCGCGACATAATTCTTGCAAACGGCAGCTCGCGTGACGAGCTTGAAATGGTAAAAGAATTTTTAGGCAGAGAACCAAATCAGGATGCTTTTTTTAAAGCAATTGGTTTAGATGTTAAATAATTTCTAAAAAAATTTCCCAAACAAAAAGGCGAACCTAAAACAGTTCGCCTTTATAATTTCATTCTGAACGCAGTGAGCGATGTCGTGACGAGCGAAGAATCAGACTGTCACAGTACGGAGTTTCTAAATACTGTCATTCCGTCCCGAATTTATCGGGATCGGAATCTATAAATATTAATCTACTCTCAAATGAGAACCTGAAACCTGCCTTGCTGTCAGGCAGGCAAGTTCAGGTTGACAAATTTTTAGTTATCCGGCAGGCTCACGCTGTGACATCCTAAAAAGTATTAGTGCTTGTGTCCCTCGTGGCTTTCTTCACTTTTGGGAGCTTGCATCTTTTGCATTTCCATCCATGGGTTTACATCTGAGTTCCAGGTTACGGCTTTCAATTTCATTGAACCATCATCCTGTACTTCCCATACGTTCATATATTTTCCATGATCATCCCATGCAGAAGGAAGTGGTCCACCTTCCATTGTCAGCTTATATGTGCCGATCTCAATTGCAAAATTTCCTGACTGCATGGCGTCTGTAACAGTAAGAGCAAACTTTGACATTTTCATACCGGACTCCTTCATCTTATTAAAAGATTCTTTGCAAGCCTCAATGCCTCTTAGCATTGGTTCATAGCTCGGCATCGATATAATGTCGTCGGCGTAACCGCTCCACATTTTACTCATGTCGCCAGATACCATTGCTTTTGAATATTCATCACTCATTGTCTGCAGCTTTTTCTTAAGCCCGGCTGTATCCTGTGCCTGAATAATTGTTGAAGTGAACAAAATAACGAGAAAGAAAAAAAATAACTTTTTCATAGTACCTCCGTAGTTGATTAAATGAATTGATTAGGTCAAAAGAAAATTGAAATATTTTCTTATATAATGCAAGTCTTTAAATATAGAATACCCTGATTGTTTGCTTGTTTATCATTTTTTCATCTTGTTGAATAAAATAAAGATGAGTGTACGTGTATGAATCAGAAAGACTGGTTTGAATTAACCCAAACGCGAATGAAATGATTTAGATAGCAATTGGGAAGGACTTTTTTTCTCAATCCTATAAAGTCAGCATTTAATTTCTTTCGCCAGGAGTAACAGATTAATTTTTTGCTTTAAACTTCCGAAAACTTCTTCCAGAACGATTTCTCCTTTTCTTTCCAAATCCGAAAGATTTTTTCCTCCCCGCAAAATTATTTTGAACTGCCGGATTCTCGCCCTGTTTGATATCTACTAATTTAAAAGGATGGTCATCTATTATCGAAATGGGCTGTTTGATTAGTTTATTGATTGAGCTCAGATAAGAAATTTCTTCCGGATCGCAAAATGAAAGAGCCGTCCCTCCCAGACCAGCTCTTGCCGTACGACCGATTCGGTGAACATAAGCTTCAGCGAATTCAGGAATATCATAATTAAAAACGTGTGACAACCTATCAATGTCAATTCCGCGTGCTGCTATATCTGTTGCAACAAGAACTTTGGTTTTATTCGATTTGAAATTACTCAATGCACGTTGTCTTGCCTGCTGTGATTTATTTCCATGAATTGAGTCAGCGTGTATATGTGCATCATTTAATAGCTTGGTAATTATATCTGCTCCTCGTTTTGTTCTTGTAAATACAAGTGCCGAGGGAATATTTTCATTTTTCAGAATGTGAAGAAGAAGTTTTTTCTTGTCAGACTTTTGAACAAAGTAAACACCTTGCTTAACAGATTCAACGGTCATTGATTCCGGTGAGACTTCGATCATTACGGGGTGTGTTAAAATTGTATTCGCAAGTTTTATAATTTCCGATGGCATAGTTGCAGAAAATAACAGTGACTGCCTTTTTGCGGGAAGCTTTTCGATTATCTTTTTAACATCATTTATAAAACCCATATCGAGCATACGGTCAGCTTCATCAAGAACAAATATTTTTATAGTGCTCAGATTTAATTGTCCTTGGTTGATGAGATCAAGAAGTCTTCCCGGTGTTGCAATCAGAATATCCACGCCTTTTCTTAGCTTTATTATTTGCGCTCTTTGAGAAACTCCACCGAACACAACAGCTTTCTTTAGACCAGTATGTCTTCCGTACGAATCAAAACTTTCACCTATTTGCACAGCAAGTTCTCTTGTTGGAGTAAGTATCAGCGATTTAATTGTCCTTTTTGAATGATGCGAATGTTTATCAGCGGTGAGTACTTGCAAAATCGGAATGGCAAACGCTGCCGTTTTACCTGTGCCGGTTTGTGCACAACCGATCAAGTCCTTTCTTTCAAGTATTACTGGAATAGCCTGCACCTGTATTGGCGTGGGTATGGTGTAACCCTCGGTTGTAAGTGCTGTTAATAACGGTTTAATTAAATTCAATTTTTCGAATGACATAAAACTTTCTGTTCAATTGCCGAAAGAAAACTATTCCACAGTCTGTCCTGAATAAAAATATCTTTACAGCGGGTTAATAAATTTAGATTTGTAAAAAAGTGCTATCAGATATGTAAGAATGAAGGCATATTTTAAAAATCATCTGTACTAAGTTACTTTTATTCAGCCAGAACTCAAACTATCGCATTTGAGAAATGATAGTTTTATTGATGGAGCTAGATTTTTCTTTCATGTTGTCGAGCGCAATTCGAATGGCTCACAATAAATATATCGAAGATAATGACGAAGGAACAATCTACTGTTTTAATGTTCAACGTCATTCGAGACCTGAGTATTTTTCACACAATAGTTTTAAATTGTATTATCTTTCCAGTAAAAAATCTGAATCATGAACAAACAATTTAAAGTAAGGGGAGAAAGCCAGTCGCGCCTTGAAAGTTTCAGCGATGCTACGTTTGCTCTTTCTATAACTCTACTTATGATCTCTCTTGAAGTTCCAAAAACTTTTTCACAGATACTTGATCTTACGGACGAACTGATTGCATTTGCGATTACAATAGTTCCTTTAATTCTCATCTGGCAGCAGCATCGTTTGTTCTTTAAAAGATACGGACTGGACGACAGAACTATTCTGATCTGGAATACTGTTCTGCTCTTTATAGTTTTGATTTTCATTTTCCCGCTGAAGTTTTTATCACTCTTCATTATCAGATTTTTCAGCTTTATACTTTTCGGCACCGAAAATGTTTTCAGCACCATGATTGAAAGTATGCAGGTTCCATGGCTTATGGTTTATTACGGTGTAGGAGCCATCGGAATTTTATTTGTTTTCTCCCGTTTCTACAAGCATGCGATCAAGATGGGAACAGTAATTGGATTAAGCCGGGAAGAATTAACCCTTACACAATACTACAAAAGAATTTATTCGCATTTATCTCTTGTGCCGGTTATTTCTATAATCTTCGTACTTGCTTTTATGAACATTGATGTAGTGCTTGCCAGTATTATATCAGGAATGCTTTATTCTCTTACCGGTGTTGTGTTCGTAGTAAACCAGCGCTGGCTGAAGAAGGCAGAGAACTTGTAGTGTTTGATTGTCATCCTGAACTGCGCTAAGGTCATCCCGAACTTGCCTGCTTTTCGGCTGACAGGTTTCGGGATCTATGTTTATTTCAGGTTCTCCCGTTAATGATTTAATATGCTGAAATAAATTCAGCATGACAATGTGAAAAACATTAATTTGCTCACCATAATTCTTTTCTCTACTTAAAAGTTTCAAGGCGATTTATGAAAATACGCACCACTATTCTCTTCTTATTAATAATAAGCATTTCAATCTTCGCACAATTCCCTGACAGCCAAACTGATGGAAAATATTATGTGGTAAACGGTGCGAAACTCTGGACTGTAAGTTTCGGTGAAGGTGAACCATTATTTTTTATTGCGGGCGGACCGGGAAATAATCATTATGGTTTAAGAAGATTTGATTCGCTTTCTACCACAAACACCCTGGTTTATTATGATGCCTTCGGAAGAGGGAAGTCTGATACTGCAAAAGTTGTTACAGAATATTCTCTCGAAAGAGATATTGAAGACCTTGAAGGTTTACGCAAAGCGATGGGCTTTGATAAAATAAATATTCTCGGTCATTCTTATGGCGGAGTTGTTGCACAGGGTTACGCAATTAAATATCCTCAGAATGTTTCTCACCTGATAATTGCAAACTCTTTTCACAGCTATTTGATGTGGCAGGAGAACTGCGACAATTCCAACCACGAAATAAAAACAAACTATCCTGAAATCTGGGAAGAGCTGATGAAAATAAGAATGGGAGGTGCGGTCTCAAGCGATCCGATACATCAGGAAATTTACGGACGTGTGCCTTACGGATTTTTATATGCTTACAATCCTGAAAATTTTTTACCTAGTGGGAAAAAATCATATCCCAATCCGCTGAACGTAAAATTGTACTATCAGCTGGTTGGCAGAGACGGCGATTTTCTGGTTACAAACGATATTGGCACTTTTGATTACAGGAAACAATTAAAAAATTTAAAGATGCCGATACTAATTTACGGCGGACGTTATGACCGTGTTGCTGTTCCAAGAATGATGGTAGAATACAAATTGTATTGTCCGCAGTCTGAGTTTGTTATGTTTGAAAAAAGTGGTCACAACCCGCAGGTTGAAGAACCTTCAAAACTTTTTGAAGTGATAAGAGAATTTTTGGGGAAGTGAATTTATTACTTTTATCATGAGTGGAGTTGCAGGATTGCAGAAAAACTTGATTCGTTTGAAAATATTACCTAAGTTTCGTTACGTAAACCTCGTAACGTAAATTATGAAACCAGAAAATCCATTTTTAGTATCCGGATATTATTCTCCCGAATATTTTTGTAATAGGGAGGTGGAAACCGACAAAATAATTCGTTCCATTAAAAACGGAAGGAACATAACGATTTTCTCTATCCGGCGACTTGGAAAAACCGGAATTATAGATCATGTATTTAACAGTCTTAAATCGGATAAGAAGATACATCTGTTTTACATAGATATCCTGCCAACAACAGATATTAATGGTTTTGTTAACTTGTTTGCTGCCACTTTACTTGGCAAGCTTGAATCAAAACCCGAAAAATTCATTAAGAAAATTGGGGAAATTTTCAGCGGGGTTAGACCTGTAATCTCCTTTGATCCACTAACAGGGGCTCCAAATCTGCAAATTAATATTCAATCCGTTGAAGATGCCGACAGATCATTGGGGAAGATATTCCTGTATCTCAAAGAAAGCAGAAAAAGGATAGTTATTGCAATAGATGAGTTTCAGCAGATTACAAATTTCCCCGAGAAAAATGTGGAAGCGATGCTCAGAACAAATATTCAACGAGCTGTTGGAGTTAATTTTATTTTCTCTGGCAGCCAGAAACATATTCTGCTCTCTATTTTTAGTAAGTATGGAAACCCATTTTATCAAAGCACCGAGATGATGCAGCTTGAACATATCTCTGAAAAAGCTTACAGTGAGTTTATAATCTCAAAGTTTGAGAAAGGAAAAAAGAAAATCAGCAATAACACCGTTGCAAAAATTCTTGAAATATGCCGGCAGCACACTTATTATGTCCAATTCCTTTGTAATCGTCTTTACGGATTAAAGGACGGCACCATTTCTGAGTTATTAGTAAAGAATACCCTCGAAAGCATACTGAAAGAAAACGAACCCGTATATATTAATTACAGGAATTTGCTTACAGGTTATCAATGGAAAGTGCTCACGGCTATTGCTATTGAAGGAAATGCGAAGCGCATAACTTCAAAAGATTTTATAGCAAAGCATAATCTTGGCACACCCAGTTCCGTGCATTCTGCTGTCAGGGCTTTGCTAGACAGAGAAATGATTTATAATGAAGGGGATAATTATCTCGTTTATGATGTTTTCCTGGAAAGATGGCTTGAACAGATATCTTTGTGAATCCTCCCAGACTTTTTGAAGTGATAAGAGAATTTTTGAGTAAGTGAGAGTTAGTGTAGTGTATAAAGATGACATCTTTCAGAAGTAGAGCTGAGGCATAAAAGATGTCATCTTTTTTACAAATGACTCCTTTGAAGAAATTAGGAAACATAACAAACAGATTATAGAAAATTTCACCGGATTAAATTTAGTTCAGAAGATTATTTATATAAATATGAAACATCTCATTCTGCTGCGTCTTGAACAATCTCTTATAGTTACTGCACTTTTACACGCATTAACGAATATTTTCAGCGATATTATGTTTCTTTGCAGGCATTGGAATTATTTGTGAAACTTCTCTTTGATATCTTCTGTAAGCTTCTCCATGGAAACTAACCAAATCACGCTCTTCTAATTGAATTGCAATCAGGATATAGCCGGTAGTCGCTATTGAAAATAGAAGATGACCGACAGTCATTACAGGTGTTGCCCAGAAAGCAATAATAAATCCGAGCATTAATGGATGTCTTACAAATTTATAGTAGAACGGTGTTACAAATTTGGGATATGTAAACTCACGGTTCTTTAAACTTAGATAAACCTGCTGTAAGCCGAACAACTCAAAATGATTAATAAGATATGTTCCCGTCAGAACAATAAACCATCCGAGAAAAAATAGCACAGTTAATATTGATGATAATGCAGTTTCTTGCACATTCCAGATAACATCTGGCATCGGTCGCCAGAAGTAAAATAATACAATTAAAGCGATACTTGAAAACAAAACATAAGTGCTTCTTTCAATCTCCCTGGGAACTATTTTTGTCCACCATTTTTTAAACCATTGTCTTGCCATTATACTATGCTGAATTGCAAATAGTGAAAGCAGCAATAAATTAATAATTAAAATTGCATTACTCCCACCCTGAAAACCTGAATCAATAGTCTTTGGCTCAATATAATTACCAACAAATCCTATCGCATAAAGAAAAGTAGCAAAAAATATCAAGTAACAAATTATTCCATAAAGGAAAAAAATTGACCTTTTCATAAGGCCTCCTTGTTTATTTGAAATAGTTATTTAGGGGAATTGGGAATTGTTAGTTTACAACCGATCACAACTTCGGTAATATTTTTCTCAATTACAATAGTTAAAGAATAACAAATGAAAGAAATTTTAAAGTGAAAAGTGTATTTCTGTTAATCAAAAAACACTTACAATTTTTGAAGTGATAAGCGTGTTTTTGAGGAAGTGAAATGAAGGAAGTCATTGCGAGCGAAGCGAAGAATCTCAAATTCTGTTCAAGTTTATTTTTTCATTGACCAGACAATCCGTGAAAGGTTTTTTCTTATTACAATACAAATGATTATAACAATTGGTTATTGTTCAGATTATTTACGGATGTTGATAAAAATTTCATCTTCATTTTTGATTTATCAAAACTAACTGATCTGATAATTGGTACTGACAGTTTATATGGGTTCTCCAGTTCAGGATAGTAAATCACGATGCAGGAAGGAAATGGTGCAGAGTTTTTAGAATCACCGAAACTTATTCGTCCGGATACAAATCGAATCTCAGAAGATTTCATAACCCAATCATGTCACCATTTTGTATCAGTTCGGCTTGGAATTAAACAAACAACCAAAGCTACTCGCTGGCTTTCATCGGCAGCTTTTTTCATCCGCCTTGAAATTTCTCTGCCATATAGAGGATTCATCCAACATTTAAACTGGCTCCATTCTCTTTTTAATCCATCAACAGATTTATCAAAATAAATTTTACGTTTTGCGTTTTCAGATGTGCACAAACATCAACTTGAAAATCAAATTCCTTTTTCAAAGCGAGGAAAACATAATTGGGTGTTTTCCATTCTTCTGTTCTGATAGTGAAAAGTCCAATAGTTAATCTCGGTTTTTTACTTTCTGTTTCGATTGTAACTTGAAGTAAAGTATTTCTGTCTCTGTTATCGCAATCATGCCTTTAGTTGAGAGAAGCACACCCAAATTTAAACTTCAGATTGCTTCGTCATCCGGCAAATGCCGGATTCCTCGCAATGACAAACTCGAATCAGTGATGATGATGACCACCGGGACCGTGAACGTGTCCGTGTGAAATTTCTTCGGGGGTTGCGTCTCTCACATCAAGAAGTTCTACATCAAATTCTAAATTTTTTCCTGCAAGAGGATGATTAAAGTTTACTGTAATATCTTCATTTTCAATTTTTGTAATTACAAACTGAATATGCTGACCTTCGGATGAGTGAGCAAAGTAAGTCATCCCTGTTTCAAGTTCGGCTTCTTCAGGAAACAAGCTGCGGTTCACTTTCTGAATTGCATTTTCATCATACTCGCCGTAGGCATCTGCCGCGGCAAGCTTAATATTTTTTTTGCTTCCGATTATCATACTGACAAGTGCTTCTTCAAGTCCGGGAAGAACCTGCATATTTCCGGTGATAAAAGAAAACGGGCCACCATTATCAGTTGAATCAAGCAGGTTTCCTTCTGTGTCTTTTAATGTATAGTTAATCGTTATGACTTTGTTTGTCATTAATGCCATTTTCACTCCATTTATTTTTAAAAGTGGGTGGCATTATAACATTTATACGAGGGAAAACCAATCCCGCTCATCAAATATCAACTCAATTCTATATTTTTGATAGCAACAACAAAAAATATATCAATAATGAAACACATAATTGTTTCTCTAATAATACTCATCTGTTCAACTTCGCTTTTTCCTCAGTTCGGTTCTCAGGATTCAGGCGGTCCGCTCACTCCCGAATGGGCTGCGTACGATGTTAAGTTCTATAACATTAATCTGAACATCAATCCTGACAAGCAAACAATTAACGGCTGGGTTGGTGTAACTGTTGAAGCTGTTTCAAATATGAAAGAGTTTGTTCTTGATCTCGATGACAGATACAGAATCACAAAAATTATTTGGGATTCACCTACAGAATCCAAAGAGATTTCTTTTAAACACGAAAACGGAAAAATAAAGATTCAATTACCGGAGGAAGTAGCAATAGGGCAATCGTTCACAGTAAAGATTTACTACAACGGAAAACCGGGAATTGCAAAAAATCCCCCATGGGATGATGGATTCACGTGGGGTAAAACAAAAAATGGTGATCACTGGGTTGGAGTTACTTGTCAAGGTGGCGGAGCTGATACGTGGTGGCCCTGCAAAGATCATCCTTCTGACGAACCAGATTCTGTTTTGCTCAACTGGTCTGTTCCGATAAATTTAATTTGTGTATCAAATGGAAAGTTGAGATACGTTCTTGACAACAAAGAAGGAACAAAAACTTTTTGCTGGTTTGTTTCAACTCCAATTAATAATTATGGAGTTTCTATCAACATTGCACCGTACGATACTCTTCAATACAAATACACCAGCATAACAGGAGAAGAAATTCCCGTAACAATCTGGGTTCTTCCAGAAAATATTGAAAAAGCAAGAGAACATTGCTCTGAGTTTTTAGATCATTTAAAATGGTATGAGGAGTTGCTTGGTCCGTATCCATTCCGCGCAGATAAATATGGAGTTGCGGAATCTCCTTATCTTGGAATGGAACATCAGACAATAATTGCAAACGGATATGGTTACAGAGATGATCAGTTTGGATTTGACTGGCTTCATCATCACGAGCTTGGTCATGAATGGTGGGGAAATATGGTAACTGCAAAAGACTGGAGCGATTTCTGGATTCACGAAGCAATTTGCGGTTATATGCAGACACTTTATATCGAAGAAAAATTACCGGACAGAAGTTCTTTTGCATTTATGATGAACTGGAAACTCTGGAAGAACGAACAGCCAGTTGCGCCACGGAAAGAGATGACGAGCAGCGATGCATATACAAACGATATGTATTCAAAAGGTTCTTATGTTTTACATACGCTGCGGTACTATGTTGGTGATGACACTTTTAAAATGATTTTAAGAAGATGGGCATATCCTGATTCTGAAATGGAAAAAGTAACAGATGGAAGTCAATGCAGGTTTGCAACAACAGATGAATTCCTGGAAATTGCGGAGAAGGTTTCTGGTCGTGAGCTTGATTGGTTCTGGGAAGTTTATTTCAGACAGGCAAAACTTCCGGTTCTTCAAGCAATAATAGAAAATGGTTTTCTTTATCTTGAATGGAAAATTGAAAACAATCTTCCGTTCTCCGTCCCTGTTGAAGTCAAATTAGAAGGTGAAATCACGAGGGTTGAAATGCGTGAAGGTGCAGGCTCAATAAAAATTCCAGAAGGTGTGGAACCAGTTATTGATCCGGATAAGTGGATTACGATGAACGATGTAGAATTTAAGAACCTCAATAAATAATTAATAACAAATAATAGGTGCATATTATGCAAACGAAATTATCTGTCATCGTTTTGATCTTAATATCCCTGAGTGGTTTTTTGCTTGCTCAGGATTCAGATCAGCCCTCTATTCTTATCTCAACTTATTCTGTTACACAGATTCCTGCAGATGCAATTTACTTTTCATTAACGCTAAGTTCAAAAAGCGAAGATCCTAAAAAGGCATTTGATGATCACAAAAAATTAGAACAGAAATTATTGAATCTATTTAACGAATTTGAGATTGCGGATTCGAATGTCGGTTATTCACTTTTATATATTGGAAAAACACCTGCTTTTACAAAAGAAACTCCGGGATATATGACAAGACAGATCGTAAGTTTACGGCTGGATGATTTCATCAAGTATGAACCCATTCAGCTTGCTCTTTTATCTATTGGTATTTATGAATACAATGCAAAATTTATTGCGGACGAAAGTGATCTCTGGATAGATAAGGGAATAAAGGAAGCGATAGTAAAAGCTAAGTCAGAAGCCGAACTGACCGCAAAGAACTCTGGTAAAAAACTCGGAGAAATAATAAGTATTGAAACTTCGCATCACTATCCGTCAGATGCCGGGAATGCAATGGCAATCTCTGCGCCAAGACCAGGTGAAACTTTGATTGATTTGCCACGCTACGTAGAAATGAGTGTATCGCTACGGGTATGGTTTGAATTGCTTGAAGAATAAAATAATTTGCCTTGATGGAAAATCTTCAAATCCATATTGGAGAATTTGATTTTACAATCAATCCGTTTCAATTCGAAAGAATCTGGAAGCATATTGCATCGGGAAAATGGGAACCAGAGTCCTTTTCCGTCTTCAAAAAATTTATTAAAGAATCTGATGTTGTATTAGATATCGGAAGCTGGGCTGGGCCATTGACAATTTATGCTGCTCATCTCGCTTCATTTGTTCATTCTATCGATCCGGATCCCGTTATTTTTAAACAGCTTGTATATAATGTGAATCTGAATTCGCAGATAAGTGATAAAATTAAATGTCATAATCTCGCTATATGGAACAGCAGCTCAACACAAACTTTATTTTCACGGAATGTTTTTGGTGATTCCGCTTCAAGCCTAATCCAAAGAGCTCGTGATAGAAATGATAAGGCAACGGTCCAAACAATCACCTTTAAAGAATTTCTTGATAAAGAAAAAATTACCAAAGCAGATTTTATAAAGATGGATACCGAGGGTGCCGAACTGTTTTTTCTTCCCCTAATTAAAAATGAGCTGATTAAATTAAATTATCCAACGCTTCTTATTTCGTTTCATACAGAATATGTTACGGAATATTTTTTTCAGCAGGCTTTCACGAATAAGCTTCTGTCCAAAATCATTTTTAAGATTTGCAGAGAGTTGGGCATAAATCTCTTTTCGAAAAAGATTGAGAAAGCAATCTCTGAATCTGTTGAATCTCTGAATAATTACCTTTTCGTTCATGTCTCAGACGGAAGACAGATAAATAAAAATGAATTATTAAATCATATTATTAGAAACAAAACAGCTAATGTCGTTTTCACAAATCAGAGATGGTAAAAATATACTTACTTTTGATAATTATTTATCATCCTCAAAAAAGGAAACAAAATGAAAAAATTGATTCTGCTTTTAACTTTTATAACTTCTGCTACAATTCTCCCGCAAACGGATACAATCCTTGTTCATAAATTAGATTCACTTCTTAACTACAATGCAAGTCTAGAACACAGATTAGATGTTCTCGAAAAAAACATTGATGATATTGTGTGGTTTCAAAAACTTGGTGATGTTGCTTACGTTGACAAAATTTTTATGACGGGTCCACCGAAATGGAAAGAAACTGATACGACCGATCCTGCGTTCGGCAATCCTGTTAAATTATGGTCGTATGTTTTCATCCCGAAGGATATTGACTTCAGTAAAAAATATCCGTTGATAGTATTTCCGCACAGCGGAGTACACGCAAACTTTTCGACTTATTATTTACACATAGTGAAAGAATTAATTGCTCAACAATATGTCGTTGTTTCTGCTGAATACAGGGGAAGCACTGGCTATGGTAAATCACATTATGAAAAAATTGATTACGGTGGTAGAGAAATTGATGATGTTGATTCTAGCAGAAAGTATATGCTGGACAATTATGAATTTGTAGATCCGAAAAGAGTTGGAATTGTTGGGTGGAGTCACGGAGGCTTGATCAGCTTGATGAGTATTTTTAATTATCCTGAAAATTATAATGTGGCTTTCGCTGGCGTTCCGGTTAGTGATTTGATTACAAGATTGAGCTACATGGAAAAAGATTACCTCGATCTTTATTCTGCAAAATATCATATCGGGGAAACAGTTGAACAAAATCCTGATGAATATCGAAGAAGATCTCCTCTCTATAATGCATACAAACTAGAAACACCACTTCTGATTCATACAAATACAAATGATGAAGACGTAAACGTAGTTGAGGTGAAAATGCTGATTGATACATTAAAAACTTTAAACAAAGATTTTGAGTACGAAATATTTCAGGATTTACCTGGTGGTCACTCATTCGACAGGCAGGATACTAAACTTGCGCTTTCAATACGGTTGAAGATTTATAAATTTCTCGAAAATTATTTGGCTCCACCTCGACCATTTAACAACATCGAAGATATACGAAAAGTGTTTTTCAGATGAACACAATTTGTCGTAGTTGCTTGACAATAGTGAAATAACTTCTTAATTGTGGATAATTTGGTGACAGATTTGTCATCTCATTGAACTGTCTATAAAATTAATCCCGTCATGGTCTTTCAATTTTACCTGTATTTTATAATTATTTCCTCTAAAAAGCTGCCATATCGACTTTTGACCTTAAAATTAAGGGAATAGTATTTGTAAAAACAACAACTAAAGAGAATTGAAAAAATTGGACTAAAATGGTAAGATTTCTTTCAATAATAATTATAATTGCCGGCATTGGTGGTGGCATTTATTATCTTCTTTCGATGGAGAGAACAGAAGATATAAAGGTAACAGGAAAGCTTCAAATTTCCCAGCAGCCGGGTAAGTATGTTCAGACTTCTGAAGGCTCCGGCGGATCCTATTTTGCTGTTGTTGAAGGAAAGATACGCAACAATCTTGGTAAGCCGATAAAAAATGTTTTTATTAAATATGTCATTGCGGGCGAAGAAACGAGTGCAACAGTTTTTGATTTAGCTCCCGGTCAGGAAATGAAGTTTAACACGCGTGGTGTAAATACTTCTGAAACTCATCCGGAATATAACTTCGTTGGAATTTACTACGATTAACTAATCCTCTCATTAAATTTTAATTCCGAAGCTTCTTCTTTTATAAACATCAAGCACATTTATTAACCTTTCCGGTCTTTCTTATTAACTTAATTAATTACATTCGCGTTAAAGAAAATTTTTCATTAAAATTATAGATGACGTTGCTCTCAAAGGGTATATTTAAAGTGTGAATAGTTCTATTTTTCAAAAAGCACGCATATTTCTTCTCTCATCAATCTCAATTGTGGTGTTTGCCACATCCATATTCGCACAATATAAACTCCAGCAATTTGAAATTACCCCTTTTGCCGGATACTTTCTATCGAGTAACTTAAATACACTTGATGGTGAACTGGTCATAGATCATAATTTTAATTATGGTGCAGCTGTTGATATCAGAATAAGTGATGATTTGCTTATTGAGCTTTTGTATGACAGATTAAATACAGAGGTACGTTTCAGGCAGGAATATTTTGACACCGTAAAATATCTGTTTGATATGAGTGTGGAATATTTTCAGGCAGGCGCTCATGTAGAAACAGAAACGGGGAGCTTCCGACCATTTGCTGTATTTACGCTTGGTGCAACTTACTTCAAGCCAACAGACGAAAAAATAAATAGTGAGCTGGAATTTTCTTTTACTGCTGGCGGAGGAATAAAATATTATTTTGCTAATAATTTTGCTGCAAGGTTACAGTGGCGGTTTTTAGTCCCGATATATTTTTCAAGCGCATCCGTCTTCTGCAGTGATGGATATTGTGGCATTTTCATTAGTGGAGGGACATATATACTTCAATACGATTTAACCGCCGGGCTTGCTTTTAGCTTTTAGATAACTTTTGTAAATAGCCCGCCATTCAATATTTTAGTCCACACAAATTTTAACTGTAATAAACCAATAATAAAATTTATTAAGGAAAGGGCATTATGAAAACATTAAATAATACTTTTTACTCTTTTAATCTCATTTTTAAGCTTCGCGCAGATAGAGAGCTTTGATTCAACTTACATCGATGGATTAAAGAAAGATGTTGGTGGTACATTTAAAGAAATTGTAAAATCGAACTTAATATTAACTGAGGACGAAGCAAAAGTTTTCTGGCCGGTGTTTGATGAGTATATGGCTGCCCGAAGCCCGATATTCGATCAAAGGGCAAACCTTACTGAGGAATATATGATGAATTATTATGGAATGGATGATGTAACAGCAAAAGATTTGATAAACAAGACAATGATGTCATATAAGGAGTTGCTGGATTTGAGAGAAGAATTTATAAATAAAATGTTTGAAAAATTACCCGCACAGCTTGTAGGAAAATTTTTCCAGCTTGATAACCGGGTAACTACAGTGGCAGACTTGGTTAGAATGTCTTCAACTCCATTAGTACGGGACAAAGAGTAAAACAAAAACTAAATTTAAATATCCCTTGCGGAAAGAAAGGGTTTTTAAGTTATGATATTATTTTTTCTTTAGCTTGGACTTAAAGACCTTCTCAAACTTCTCAAGCTTTGGAGCAATTACAAAAGCACAATAGCCCTGGTTTGGGTTGTTGTTGTAGTAATCCTGATGATAACTCTCTGCAGAATAAAAATTTTCAAAGGGAGAAATTTCAGTTACTATCGGATTTTCCCATGCGCCGGACTCATCAAGTTCTGTTTTGTATTTTTCTGCAAGATTTTTCTGTTTTTCATTGTGATAGAATATTACTGAACGATATTGTGTGCCAATATCATTACCCTGTTTGTTTAAAGTTGTCGGGTCGTGTGTCTTCCAAAAGACTTCCAGCAATTCGTCAAAACTTATCACAGATGAATCATAGGTTATCTGGGTTACTTCGGCGTGACCTGTAGTTCCGGTACAAACTTCTTCATAGGTTGGATTTTCAACATTCCCTCCGGAATACCCTGATTCAACATCTACAACGCCATTTAATCTTTCAAATATTGCCTCGGTACACCAGAAACATCCGGAACCGAAAGTTGCCTTATCCAAATTTGCCATATTAACAACTGCTCCTTTGTCTATTTTGTTTTCTACTTTATTGCTGTTGGATTCATTTTCGCATCCACCAAAACCTATCATTGACATCGATATGAAAAAAATTATAATTCTCACGAATCTTATCCTAAAATATTATAATTAATAAAAGAAAGATTGAAGATTATTTCATATATATCAAGATAAAAGAATGGACATAAAAAACCCCGCATAAGCGGGGAAGAAAAATAATTATATTTTGTGCATCCTGCGGGATTCGAACCCGCGACCTGCTGATTAAGAGTCAGATGCTCTACCAACTGAGCTAAGGATGCGTGGTAAAATTACTGAATTTTTATGCGGTGTGAAAGTTGGTTCTTCGGGGACGGAATCATTCCCTGTCGAATTTTTCAGGAGAGCCGGTGGCTGATTTTCCTGCTATTTCTTTTTTGTCTCCGGTAAATTATTTAGCTCCGACAGAAAGTTATGATATACCTTCATTATTTCTGTTTTCAAAAATCCCGATTGCATTTCATAATCGGTGTACTTGTCAAAAAATCTGTGCGCAAGTTTTGAAAACAGAATTTGTGTAAGTATTGCTGCTGTTTGTTCTTTTGATTGATCCATTTTTTACCTCTGTTATATTTTAATTTATAAAAATATTAAAGAAATGTTTTTACCGCACTTCCTACCATCACATCAATTATTCCGTTTGTAATTTTACTGATTCTTATCTTTGACAAACCGATTTGTTTCAGCGCTTCCATTTGAGCAATGTCTTTTTTCCCCTTTAAAAGAAATTCGAAATCTGCTGGACTTAAGGCGCCTGATGCAAGTCCTTCTGTCCATCGTTCAATGTCTGATCTTGTTTTTTCAAGGAAAGTGCTGCCGTCTTTAAGCAGCTCATCCTTATACTCTTCAAAATTTTCTTTGGCAAAATCAAGCAGATCATTTTTCACTGTTGATATAAAATCGTTAAATGTTGGCATAAGGCTCTCCTCTATTTAGATTCTGATGGATCTATTTTTCCGCTTTCAAGACCAATGATTGTATCAAATGCATCACCGACCAATGATTGCATTTCTGTAACGAACATTTCGCCAAGCATCCCTTCGGTTTCCCAACGATTTAAAAAACCGCCGAGAAGGTTTCCGTCTTTGTCGATTAATATTTTCCATTGTTCGGTTGATATTTCATTACTCGGTCTTCCGAGTGCAAACTCGTAAGCTTTGTCAAGTTCGGTCTTCAAAAAACTTACCTCGTCTTCATGTTCAACAAATGGTTCGGTAGCAAACGACATTAGATTCAAAGATTCTACTTTTAAATCAACTGCTTGTTTATAGGCTTCCGGGCTGAAAACTGAAATGGAGGAACATGACCAAAGTATCAACAGGAGAGCAAAAAAGAAAAGCGATGCCGGGAGTTTTAACTTGGTTATCATATCAGGATCTCTAATCTCGATTAGTAATTATTATTAATAGAATTATTAAATAAATTTATACCCAAACATAAATTAAATAAATTAATTTTAAATGAGCTCCGACAAGAATCAGCTATCTATAAAAAATAATCTGTCACCTTTGTTTGTAATTATCGCAGCAAGTTTGTGGGGTGTGGATGGAATCGTTCTCCGCCCCGCACTGTTTAGCCTTCCGGTTCCTTTGGTTGTTTTCGTTGAAAGCACGATTGTAGCAATACTGCTTTCACCTTACTTCATCAGACATCTTCCATCGTTAAAGTTTTTAAAGACAAAAGACTGGCTGGCTTTCTTCTTGTTGGCGCTGTTTGGTGGAGCTATTGGTACAATGGCAATAACCAAAGCATTGTTTTACGTTAATTTTGTTAATCTCTCTGTTGTAATCCTGCTTCAAAAATTACAGCCTGTGTTTGCGATTGCTCTGGCATCTGTTTTTCTAAAAGAAAAACTTAGTTTCCGATTCATATTTTGGGCTGGAATTGCTATTGTTGGTGCATACTTTATGACATTCGGGACAAATCTTCCTGACTTTTCAACAGGCGACAAAACTACTGTTGCTGCTATTTTTTCCCTATTGGCAGCGTTGTCTTTCAGTGCATCGACTGTATTAAGTAAACGTGCGCTTAGAAATGTTTCTTTCGGTATGGGAACATATCTACGATTCCTGTTTTCCGCCGTAATAATGTTAGTGATTGTTGTTTTTATGGGAGATACTAAAAACATTCCCGATATAACAGCAACTCAAATTATTGTTTTTTTAATAATTGCTTTAACCACTGGCGGAACAGCAATCTTTCTTTATTATTATGGTCTGAAAAGAATCAGCGCTTCGGTTGCAACTATCTGCGAGCTTGCTTTTCCGTTTACTGCTATTATTCTGGAATATTTTCTTCGCGGTAATATTTTAGATGTTGTTCAATGGATTGGTGCTGTTATTTTGCTGATAAGCATTTTAAAAGTTAGCGGAATAAGCTTTTCTGGAAATTAAAACTTAAAATAAAAGAGCACTCAAAAGAGTGCCCTCCCAAAAAATACTATTCGCCTTTCTTACTCCAGGGTGGTGTTACGCCGTTCATTCTTGCATAAGCAATTGACTGACCAAGATGCTCGTGAAGATGATTCAGTATCGTAACCATAAAATTCCTTACCGTGAATTTCATCCCGAAAGCATCAATTTCCCGATTAAGATCTTCGTCTGTAAATTTCGCAGCGGTTTCTTTCAGATTATCGAAAGATTTTTCCAGCGATTCCAGCGCCGTTTTTTTATCTGATTTGCTCACAGGAGGTTCTGTATAATCTTTTTCCCCTTTAATAAGGCTTAGCATATAATAATTAGATTCTGCAGCATGCATGTAAACCTCACCAACAGTTCTGACTCCTTCGCCCGGAGTCCAATTGTATTTGTCTTCAGGCATCGCTTCTGCAAGCTGTAAAAGTCTGCTTTTTACAAAATCTGCCTGCCCCAAAAATTCCTTCACAAAAATGGGCTGCTCTGCCAGACCTGCCGAAGTAACAAATAGTACCGCCGATAATAAGAACCAACTATTTATTTTAAACATAATTCCTCCTTAATGATTTGTAATATTTTTTAAGTGATGGAGCGAATATATTTAATTCGTTAGTTAAATAACACATGAATTTTATGATAGAAACTTCATAAATTGCACACAAAAATTTTCGAAAGGAATCTCTGTGGAAAAAAGAAGTTTGTTTGCTCAACTTAAAGCTGGCTTTCAACCATCCTTCTGGGTTGCAAATGGCATGGAACTTTTTGAGAGACTTGCTTACTATGGTCAGGCAACTATTCTCAGTGTTTTCCTCAGAGATCATCTCCGGTTTGATGAAGTTGAAGCCGGACAACTTTCCTCTATCTTTGGCGGATTGATTTACTTCCTCCCCATATTTGCGGGCGCACTTGCGGACAAATTTGGCTTTAAAAAAGCTTTCTCTTTTGCTTTCTTTGTTCTGGCTATCGGATATTTTCTGATCGGATCAACCGGTATGTCAGGATTTGAAAGTTACTATTCTGACACTAATCTTTTTATTGTTTTAAGTTTCATTTTAATCTTCACTGCAATCGGCGGTTCATTCATCAAGCCAAGCGTACTTGGAACCGTTGCTCTTACAACAACCAAAGAAACAAAATCATTCGGCTACGCAATTTATTACTGGCTTGTTAATATGGGCGCGGCTATCGGTCCATTCCTTGCATACCTGGTAAGAGATTCTTTCGGAATTCAGTTTGTATATCTTGTTTCTGCAATAAGTTGTGCGCTTATGTTTCTGGTTACGCTCTTTTTCTTTAAAGAACCACAGGCTAAACTTGATGAACAGCGCGATAGTCTCGTTCAGGTAATAAAAAATCTTTTCACTGTGATAAAAAATATTAAGTTCATGATTTTTCTTATGATATTTGCTCTATACTGGATAGTGTTCTGGGAATTTTTTATTGTGATTCCGTTTTACATTTCTGATTACATTAGTCCCGATGCCCCGATCGAATTAATTCTTTCGGTTGGTGCGTGGACAATTATTCTGCTGCAAATACCAATCAACAGATTGACTAAAAATATTCCTACCCCCACAGCAATTATGATTGGGTTTGTATTTGCAGCTTTAAGCTGGTTCCTGCTTTACTTCTCGGCTGCCGCAGGAATCACTGTTGGTCTTGGATTAATCATTGCAACTATTTTCATCTTCTCGGTTGGCGAACAAACACAAGCTCCCCGTTTCTATGAATACCTTGCTGACCTCGCGCCGAAGGGGCAAGCCGCCCTTTTTCAGGGATTTGCTTTCCTGCCGATTGCAATTGCCTGGACGCTCGGCGGAACTTTTGGCGGATGGATTTATCACAACTTCGGAAGAAGGGAAGTTGGAAAACCCGAAATGGTTTTTTTGATTATCGGATTAGTTGGTGTGGCAGCGGCAATAATGATGTTCATTTATAATGTTTATATGAAAAGAAGAAAATAATATTTCTTCTTCTCTGTTTATTTAACACAATACCGAAAGATCAAACAATTCGATCGGCTTCTGTTTGCTTTGAATCCTTTTTCGTTATCAATTATCAAACCTTCAGCAAACAATAAAATTATTCTATGTCAACCGAACAAATATTTATATACGCACTAATTGCGTTAATAGCATTTTACATCATCAGAAAAATTCTTCTGATAAAAACTATAAAACAATATTCTGCACAGGAAGCTTCACAAAAAGTTAAGAAAGAGCGAAACGTTATTCTTCTTGATGTAAGAACTGAGACAGAAAGAAAGAAAAATTCCATTCGGGGTTCTTATCATATTCCGCTTTCCTCTATTTCGGCTAATGAGGGTGAGCTGAAAAAATTTAAAGCTTCAGAAATTATCTGCTACTGCCAAACCGGAAACCGTAGTCTGAATGCGGCATCAAAGCTCAGAAAACTTGGTTTTAATGCTTCAAACCTGAGAGGTGGAATTTTAAGATGGAACGCGGCGGGTTTGAAATGATCTGGAACAAAATAAAATTATTTCTGCCTGTTCTGCTTGGTGCGCTCGGTGGATTTCTTTATTACAATTTTATCGGATGCAATGGAAGCTGCGCTATAACCGGGAGTCCCATTAATAGTACGATGTATGGCACAATGATAGGTTTGATACTGACTGATTGGAAACGAGTTAAATTAATATTTAAAAATACGTCCCGACAAAATCAAGCCGGGACAAGCGAAGGAGAATAAAAAATGTTGAACGAAGAGAAATCCCGTTTTGCGGGGAAAAAGAATTTGAGTTCGGTGGATAAAGGTATAAGAATACTTCTGGCAGTAATTATCGCAATTCTTTATTTCACAAATCAGATCACCGGAACTGCGGTTATTGTTTTGGCAATCTTTGCCGTTGCGTTCTTGCTTACAGGCTTAACTGGGTTTTGCCCGATTTATGCGTCACTGAAACTTTCAACATTAAAGAAGTCAGATAAAAAATAATTGATATCGAAAGGATAGAAAAAATGCAATATGGATTTTCAAAAACAATTGGATTGCCTTATGAGCAGGCAATCGAAAAAGTTACAACAGAATTGAAAAAAGAAGGTTTTGGTGTTCTAACTTCAATTGATGTTAAAGAAACACTGAAACAAAAAATCAATGTGGACTTTAAAAAGTATGTGATACTTGGTGCATGCAATCCTCCAATTGCACATAAAGCGTTACAAGCAGAAGAAGAACTTGGTTTGCTTCTGCCTTGCAATGTTATTGTCTATGAAAAACAAGGTAAGACAGTAGTCTCTGTTTTCGATCCGATGGTGATGACCTGGATAATTGAAAACGACGAGATGAAACCAATAGCAACTGAAGTGCAGGAAAAATTGCAAAGAGCGTTGGCGGCTATATAATGCACAACACACAACTTTCTTATAAGAAGAGAGTGAAAAAACATTTTTTGATAATTAAACTAATCGCCGAACAAGAAAGGAAAAAATAAAGTGGCTGAACAATTGACAAAACAAACGTTTTTGGAAAAAGTATTTGATTATGAAAAAAACCAGGACTGGAAATTCGAGGGAGAAATTCCTGCTGTTGTTGATTTCTGGGCACCGTGGTGCGGTCCTTGCAGAATGGTCGCTCCAATAATTGATGAACTTTCCGTTGAGTATAAAGGAAAGGTAAATTTCTATAAAGTTAATACGGATGAAGAGCAGGAACTTGGAGCTGTGTTTGGAATAAAAAGCATTCCTTCGCTTTTATTCATTCCAAAAGCTGGACAACCAAAGTTAGCTGTTGGGGCTCTTCCAAAGGAATCTTTCATCTCTGCGATAGAGAAAGAACTTCTCGCAGCAGAACCAAGCCAAAATTAATTTTAATCACAATGTAGAACAGACTAATAATCTGTTCTACTTCATAAACTGAACCTTTTAAAATTAATTCCACTTTCTAAGCTATACTATTCTCTCAAGCGGAACCTGAAACAGTCTTATTTTGTTGTCATCTCTCTCAATTGATTTATTGAGATCAGTTATTTTTACGATAAGTTGATTTAAAACCGCCTCATCAACAAATGCAATCATTCTTACATTGTTGTATCCGGGAAACGGGCGATTTCCAAGATGTGCATCAGTGTCATGACCTTTTCCTTTAACATCTTCCCAGCGAGTGTAGTAATCAATTTTAAGTTCGTCCAGTGCTTCTGATACTCTGTCATCAATAATATCGTGATAAACTAAAAAAGTGAGTTTCATATAATTACCCCCTTTGTACATTTGTCTGATTTGATTTTTTATTTCCCGGAATCAGTTTCCGGATAAACCCGAATAATTTTTTTGATCCGAGATCATCAAGTAGAGAATAAACTACCGGCACAATAAATAAAGTCAGGAGTGTTGAAGTTATCAATCCGCCAATAACTGCCTGACCCATTGGTGCGCGGAACTCTGCGCCCTCGCCAAGTGCAATTGCAACGGGCATCATTCCAAAAATCATCGCGAATGTTGTCATCAATATAGGACGTAACCTCGTTGGTCCTGCTTTTATCAGAGCATCAAGGCGCGACATTCCACGCTCACGCAGGACATTTGTATAATCAACGAGTAATATCCCGTTTTTAGTTACTAACCCCATCAACATAATAATACCAATCATAGACATAACCGAAAGAGAACTTCCAAATATTAACAAAGCTATCACCGCGCCAATTATGGATAAGGGCAATGCAAGCATGATAGAGAAGGGGTGGACGAAACTATCAAACTGTGCAGCCAAAACAATATACACAAACACAATTGCAAGCAGTAAAGTAATCAACATATTGGTCATTGATTCCTCCTGCATTTCTCCCTGACCAATAACATTTATTGAGTAGCCGGGTTTCAAATTTAGCTTTGAGGTTTCTGCTAATATATCATTAAGGACAACGCCCAAAAATCTGCCATCAAGATTTGCATCTACCCGAATTTCTTTTTGTCTTGCGTATCTGTTTATCTTCAAAGGACCTACGTCTTGCGTAACAGCAGCAATGTCGGTAATCGGTACAAGAAAATCCTTGTTGCCAATTTTTTTATTACTTTTAACCGTGAGAGGTAAAATGTCATTAAGGTTTTGTCTGTCCAATTTTTTTAATCTGACTCTAACATCAATCTGATCATCGCCTTCTTTATATTGAGTCGCTACTGCGCCATCAACCATTGCGCGAATTGTTGAAGCAATTAAGTAAGGGTTAACAGCAAGGTCAGAAGCCTTTTCTCTATCAATATTAATTCTGATTTCGGGTTTTGAAAGTTCAAGGCTGTTTTGAACATCAACAGCGCCCGGCGTTAACTTAACGATTGCTTCAACCTTATCAGCAATTTTTTCAAGCTGATTTAAGTCTTCTCCCCGAATACTAAGAGTAACCGGTTTTTCATTACCGCCAGGTCCTCCAATAGGACTAACACTAAAGTTTGCCCCCGGAATTGATTTTATTTTATTTCTTATCTCGGACATTATTTTTCTGTCCGATTTTTTTCTTTTGTGTGTTGGAACCAGCTTCACAAGAATGTTAGCATTTGTAACAGGATTATTTCCCGAACCAATTGTTGTGAACAGGAGGTTTACTTCGGGAATGGCTTTGACCAACGTTTCGACTTTTTCGCAGATCAAACTTGTTTGCTCAAGTGAACTGCCTGGTGAAGCATTGACAACAATATTAAACTCGCTTCGATCTGTATCAGGAAAGAACTGCGAACCGAGCATTCCCATCAAAAAAAAGCTGACAATAAAAATTGCTATTGAGCCAAATACTGTTGTTTTTCTGTGAGACAGCGACCATCGTAAAGCTTTTTCATATTTTCCATTCAGCTTATCAAAATTGTGATTGAAAAAATATAAAAGCCGGTTTAAAATATTTCCTTTGGGAGAAAGTTCTTCATCCTCTCTGTGAAGCCATTTTGAAGACAGCATTGGGGTGAGTGTAAAGGCAACAAATAAAGAAACAAGAACTGCGACGGATATTGTTATGCCAAATTCATAAAAGAATCTTCCAACGATTCCAGGCATAAATGCTACCGGGACAAAGACAGCGACTATTGTAAACGTTGTTGCCATTACTGCAAGTCCAATTTCCTCCGAAGCAGATTTTGCAGCTTCCAATGGTGTTTCGCCTTGCTGCATATGTCGATAAATATTTTCAATTACCACTATGGCATCATCAATTAACAATCCGACTGCAAGTGATAGTGCCAGTAAAGACATCATATTTAGTGTAAAACCCAAAGCGTACATAATTATAAAACTTGCAATTATAGATGAAGGCAATGCCAACCCGCTGATTACTGTTGCTCTGAAGTTTGCGAGGAACAGATAGATAACAAGAACCGCTAACAATCCTCCATATATAATATCAAACAAAACATCATTTATGGAATGTTCAATAAAAATAGAATTGTCCTGTGCTACGTTTATAGAAACGCCTTCCGGAGTTTCTGTCAGTATTTTCTCAATTTGTTTGTTCACAGATTGTGCAACCTGAACTGTATTGCTGCCTGATTGTTTTATAATGTTTAGTCCGACAGCAATTTTACCATTAACTCTGGTTAAGCTGGTTTGTTCTTCAATTCCGTCAACGACTGTTGCAACATCCGATAAATAGATTGGTTTGCCTTGTGGCGTGGCAACAATTACTTTATTAAAATCCTGAACGCTATTGTATTTACCCATAGTTCTTACAAGCAATTGGCGGGATCCTTCGGTTACGTTGCCTCCGGGGATCTCTACGTTCTGGTTTCCGACACTCATAATTACATCCTGAATAGAAATGTCGTATGCTCGTAATCTCGCAGCATCAACTTCTATCTCAATTTCTCTTTCCGATCCGCCAACTAACTGAACAGCACCAACGCCGGGAATATTTTCTAATCTTTTTTTCACAACATCTTTAGTAAATGTTGTTATATCTTTGTCAGACATATTGCCGGAAACCGATAAGTTCATTATTGGAAAACTTGCCGGGTCATATCTTTGTATTATTGGATCTTCAATTTCTAAAGGTAATTCAGCACGAACGGCTGCAATTTTTTCACGCACATCCTGAGCTGCATCTTTCCCGTCTATTTCAAGCTTAAAAGCTATTATTACAATAGAAACATTTTCCTGTGAAGTTGATTGGATATAATCAACACCTTCCACGGGATTGACAGCCTCTTCGATAATTTGTGTTACATCCGTTTCTATTTGTTCGGGACCGGCACCCGGCAAAACTGTTGTAATGACAACGAAAGGAATATCAACATCCGGATAAAGGTCAACATTAAGCATTAAATAAGAGAAAAGTCCAAGTACAATCAAAGACATAATCATCATTGTTGCAAATACAGGTCGTCTTATTGATACATCCGCTAATTTCATCTTCTATTCCAAAATTTCTTTTAATAGTGTTTTAATAATTTAATTATTTGAAATAACCACAACGGTCCCGTCTTTAAGATTATTCATCCCGAGAGTTACAATTTTATCTCCGACGTTTAATCCGGACACAACTTCAATAAGTTTTCCGTCTGTGATGCCGGTTGTTATTGTTTTATAGTATGACTTGTTATCGTTTATCAGATAAACTCCGTTTGTGTTATTTGATTTCACGACTGCAGCGAGGGGAATGACACGTGCGTCTTTCTTAGTTTTAAGATTAACATTTACCCTGCAAAACATTCCGGGCTTAAACCATCTGTCATTTGTGTTTGAAAAGATTGCCTGCATTTCAAATGTGCGTGATTGAACATTTGCAGATTTAGAAAGCTGGAAAATTTTTCCTGATTGAATTACATCAGGATTCATTTCTGAATATATCTGAACTTGTTGCCCGGTATAAAAACTTGGTACTTCGCTCTCGCCAACATTAAACTTGGCTTTCATTCTTGATATGTTTGCTACTGTAGCCATAACAATCGCAGGGTTTGCAATTTCACCTATGTTTACATTTATTGCAGTAACAACTCCGGAAATTGGAGAAGTAATTTCGACTGTGTTCTTTGCGGCATCAAAATTTGCTTTTGCAACTTCGTAACCTGTTTGAGTCTGATCCAACGCTTGTCTTGATACAGCACCCTCGTTGAATAAATTTTTCATTCTTTCATAATCTTTTTGCGCATTAAGAAAAACAGCCTGCGATTGATAAAATTGTGAGGAAGCTCCGCCTTTGTCCAGTTCGAACATAACAGTTCCCGCCTGAATATGTTCACCGACACTAACTTTTATTCCCACAATTCGCTCTGGGATTTTTGAAACAATGTTCGCTTGCTCTTCGCCTTCAAGTGTACCACTAAACGATCTTGATATGTTAAGTTCACTCACCTTAACCACTTCTGCTTCAACAGATACTGTATCAGTAAATTCGGTTTTAGGTGGATTGTTCTCCTGAGCTTTTTCCCCGCAAGCATTTAACATAGAAGCTAAAACAAGTACCGAGGTAACTGCCAGAGCTGTAAAATGATTCTTAAAAAATTTTTTCATATAAGATTAGGTCTCCTTTATCAAACAATTAAATTTTTATTTTTGATCATCATTGAAATAAGAAAGATATAGCGGATTTGTTCTGCCAAGAAGCTGATCAAGTTCATATTTTGTAATCAGATATGAATGAACCGCCTGCACTCTGTTTAACTTTGCCTGTCTGAGGTCCTGGTCGGCGTTTTGTAATTCAAGCTGGCTGCCTGCTCCTTCGTTGTATCTTACCTTTGAAATATCGTACGCTCTCTGTGCAAGTTTAACTGCACGTTCCTGCACTTCAATTAAAGATTTTACTCTTTTGATCTCCTGAATTTTAGAATTTACTCCGAGTATTGTAAAATCCTTTAACTGTTTTAGTTGTTCTTCAGTTTGCTTTACTGTAATTGTTGACTGTTCAACAGCATTTTTAGTGCGGTTTCCCTGCCAGAGATTAAATGATAATCTTAATCCGACAAGTGAGTAATCATAGTTTTGGAATGCCCATGAATCTGAGGATCCGGCGTAAGTGTAATTACCAAAAGCTGCCAGTGTTGGCCAGTATTCGGAAACATCTAACTGAACAAATGCTTCATCAACCTGTCTTTTTAATTCCAGACTTTTTATATCAAAGTTAGAGTGTAGTGCTTCCTGAATTAGTTCTTCCTCGTGGCTAATATCTATTGAGTCAAGCTCTATCGTTCCCGATACATCTATCTCATCGGATTGGTTAACACCGATAACCATCTTCAAACCATCTTTTGATGTTATTAAAACATTTTCCATTTTAAGTAAAACTGGCCTGATATTTTCAACCCGCACTTCAGCCTGAAGCATATCAAATTCTGAAACCATTCCCTGGTTATAGAGAGCTTTAACATTATCAAAATTTTCCTGTGCGTTAGTAAAGCTGCCTTCTGTAATGTTAAGAACTGCTTTTGCCAGAAGAACACCATAAAATGCATTCTGCACTGATAAAACTGTTTTAGAAACTGTGTTGTCTAACTCTGCTCTGGAAAGGTCATAATAAGTTTGCGTTGCCCCGATTCCTTCAAACACTGCGGAGCTAAATAAAACCTGCGTCAATGTAACCGAAGCTGAATAAGAATTGTCCAGCGCAAACGACTGAAGTGTGTTTTCAACAGGAAGAAATTTACTTTCATCCCTGGGTATCACATTTTCATCGAAGAGAATGCTGTAGGTCGCGTTGGTAAGTAGTGCCTTAAAATCCGGGAATGGCATTTTTGGTTTTTTCAAGTAATGAGAAAAATCCGCTGCAATATCAAAGCTTGGTAGTGCATATCCAAATGCTTCTCTAACAGCAGCGGTTGACTTTTCCACATTTAGAGATGAAATTTTTATTTCTCTGTTGTTTTTAAGAGCCAATTGAATTGCATCATCAAGCGTGAGAATCTGCGGCTGTGAATATCCAATATCAGACAAAAACACAAGCAGCGTTATTAAAAGCAAAAAATATTTTTCCATTAGTTACTCAAAATTGATTTTTTAGGAAAGACTAAGTTAGTCATGAATATTTTGTTCATGATTATTATTGAAGAAAAGTTTTGGCTGTAAATTTAACTAATCCTTTATAAAAATGAGTGTAATACGATAGAATTTATTTAAGAATTTTTGTTCGGCGGTAACAAAATTAACAGACGGACAAATACTGCATTTTGACAAGTATCACACAGGAGCTAGAAATATGGGTTTTAGACTGTGATGTTTGAGCATTAAGCAAATAATAAATTGTTTGTCAGAAGGGCTTGAAAAGGATATTTTGAAAAACTTTAGGTGTTCGTTTTAAAATTTGTAATGCAGGTGATTTACAGCATATTCAGATTATGCTTTAATTGTTCTAATTCAATTTAAACCTGTTTGAAACAGATCTATTAGCCTTGAAAGTCCTGAAGCTTTCGAAATTGATTTTAATGGTGGTTCATTTAAATATTTTATTCTTACTTGATTGATAGTTTCGGTCTCGAATGATTTTATTTCCCCAATCTGTTTTAAAGAAAGAATCAGAATTATTGTTTTTAGTGTGGTTGCTTTTACACGTATTGTGTTGGGCGAATGTCTTCCGGGATGAATATGAATATATCGTTCAGGATTTTCACCAAGCCGAAGTATCCAGACAGATTTGTCTTTCATCGGTAGAAGCCGATAATCTTTGTCGTTCACCGAAAGCCATTTAACATATTGTTCTGATGAAAATATTTTTTTCTGTTTTAATGATCTCATAACCTCGTTTGAAATTTCTTTAGGTGAAAGATTTCCCAGATACAGGTCCATTTGAGATCCGCCAATTTTTGAAAGACATGAAGTGAGCGCTTCTACATCTTTTTTGCTTTTGATTTGTTCTATTTGGTTTTTTATAAACCCGGCGTGATGTTTCCAACAATTAAAATTTATTGACTGCGGGATGAAACCGTTTATGTCCATGATCTTATCAAATCACAAAATTTATTGCTGAGTGCTTTGATAAATTTTGAAAGATCAGATTGCGCACTATTTCCGATGGAACAATGACGTTAACATTGAGACTAAAATATTTCCCCCTGCGGCTGATATTAGATGGAGTCAGATCATATTCAAGATCCTTAACGATCTCTTCAACAGCAGTTATCATCTGCTGGATGTTTGTCCCGATAATTTTATAAGACCATTTGCACGGGTAGAAAATTTGTGGTTTGTTATTTTCGCTATCAAATATCCTTTGCACTTTATCTGTTCTCTATTCTGTTCTGTTAAATTATAGATTTTTCATTATTAAAAATCCTGGTTTTCTTTTTCCTTTCCAATGACTCTGAAAATAACAACTTATTCTTTGTTTACTATGAAAACACCGGTCGTGATGAGTACTCCGCCCAATATCATCATTAGAAAAATTTCCTCGTGAAGAAAAAATGAAGCAGCGATAACTGTAACAAGGGGCTCAAAGTAAAGGAATGCGCCGACTTTTGCTGACTCCATATCTCGTAATGCTTGCGCCCAGATTACATAAGCAATCCCTGAACAAAATATTCCCAGAAATAAAATCGAAATCCACCCAGTCGATGAGAGATTAATTACTGAGTCAATGACCGTAGAATTAAGATTGAATGGAATAATTATCAGCACCATCATAATAAATAAATACAGAATTGTCATTAGCGGTGAATAAGTGAGTGATATTTTTTTATTAATCATAGAATAAACACCCCAGGTAAATGCACTTCCCAGAACAAGTAAATCTCCCTTATTTTGTATCAGCCCGATATTAAAAATATTTCCTTTGCCAATCAGAAGTAATAGACCGGCAATGGCAATTAAAATTCCGGCGATTTGGAAAATTGATATTCTCTCTTTGTAAAATATTAATCCAAGAATTGCCATAAAGATCGGAGCTGTCCCAATTATCCAACCTGTGTTAGATGCGGTTGTGTACTGAAGTCCTGTGACCTGTATCCAAAGATGAAAGACTGATACAAGCGCAAGAAAAAGAATCCAGAGATGGTTTTTAAGATTGACAGCAAAAGATCGTTTAGTAAAAATCGCTATTGCCGAGAGAAGAAGGCTTGCTAAAATCAATCGAAGAATTATTATCGTGACTGGCTTTAATTCATAAAGCAATGTTTTAGTTGCAACGAAGGAAGTTCCCCAGAAAATTACTGCCAGCAGAATTTGCAGATACTGAAAGGCTTTTGTGCTTTTCAAGATTTACTATTTTGATTTTTCCGTTTTCTTTGCGGAGGAATAATTCTCCAGATCATAATTTATAACTTTGCCCGGCATATTAACCTTTGCTAATTCAACTCCGGCATCATTGAAAAATTTTGTCGCAAGCGTATCATGATAATCAGAAAAGACAACAACCCTTTTAATTCCGGCTGCAATTAATGCTTTTGCACAGGTCGTGCAGGACATATTTGTTATATATGCTGTTGCGCCTTTAATATTAATTCCATGAGTTGTTGCCTGAACAAGAGCGTTTATTTCAGCATGGTTAGTTCTCACACAATGATTGTCAACAATCAAACAGCCAACTTCATCACAATGAGGTTGACCTGGTAATGAACCATTATATCCTGTTGCGAGCACAAACCTGTCTTTTACAAGAACACACCCACAGTGCATTCTCGGGCATGTTGCTCTTTCAGAGGCAAGCATTGCAAGTTTAAGAAAATACTCGTCCCATGAAGGTCTTCCGTTTGAACTCATATAATTACAATTATTAATTTATAGAATAGAAAATTTACGAAGTGAAATTTAACTGATTTTTAAAATAATACAAGAATATGAAATGCTTTTACAACACAGATATCCCCAAATATTCAAAGATATTTTTAAGAAATGTAATGGAAGCCGGAAAATTGTAACTCGTTCAACTAATAAAATTATTGTTAATCAGTATTTCTCTTGCATACAAGTTCGCTGCATCCTTAGCAGAATTTTTAAAAGTAATGAATACTTCTTTGCCTTCTTTTTTCAGTCTATCAAGATTTTTTCTGTCCATTCCTCTTGAAATTACAGCACTACAATCATTAAGTGGTGAAAAAATTTCGGTATCTGTTTTCACAGCTTCATCTGTTTTAGTCTCGCGGTACTCAAGGTTGTGTATCCTGGCATCTATGATCTCATATACAACATATCCTTTCGTCCGGAGAAACGGAGATTTTATTGTTACTCCATCATTGGATTCGATTGCAATTCTCATCGCATGATCCCTCCTTTAAATAATTGATTGTTGTTTTAGTTGTTCTTCCTCAAATTGAATATGACCTTCTTAATTTGGGTCTGGCTTTTTTTGCAAATCTTTTGTGAGATATTGCTCTGTAAATTTTTTTACTGCTGCAAATCGGGCATTGTTCGGGTGTTAGTTCGCCTGATCTGATATCCCAATAATATCCGCACCCTTCGCATTGATATTTTTTTGATCTCATAACTAACCTCAAATAACTTTGTAAATCAGTTTTAATTAAATCATAATGGAAAAGAACAATGAGTTGTGTTCGATGAAACTTAAGACCAGTTTCATTATTATCTCAACTACAAGATAACATTTTAAATCTAATAGTCAAGTGAATTCTGGAGAAACTAGAGCGGAAGTAATAATAACCGATAACGAAAAATTATTTAGCGAACTAAATCATTTCAGATCATCTCCGAAAGCAGTTCCTGACGCGGGTTTGCAATGATAACTTTGTTAACGAGCAATCCTTTTTCAGAAACAACTTTTGCCCCGGCATCGACTGCGCTTGTGACCGCCGCAACATCACCGGTAACACTAAAAAAAGCTTTGCCACCAAGAGCCATTGCCAGACGTAATTCAACCAGCTCAACTTTTGCTGATTTAACAGCAGCATCCGCTGCTTCAATTAGTGAAGCAACTGAATATGATTCTACTATTCCGAGTGATTCAAGCATTTGTATATTATTGTGTCCGGCTATCGCTGGAAATATTGTCGGATGAACATTCGGAATTACAAATTGATCAATCACTCCAAATCCGATTATGTTCACGGCATTATCAACTGCCGAAGTTACTGCTGCAACATCGCCAGCTATCAAAGTCATATATTTTCCGGAACAGATAGTTCTTGAAATCATTAGTTCTACTTCGGAAGTTTTAAGCATAATGTCTGCAGCTTGTATTCCGGAAGCAATGCTTCCCATTTCGATTAATCCGATTGAATTTCTTGTGATCATTTTAACTCCTTATGACTCAATAAAAATATTTTCTGTCGTTACTTCTTTAACTTTCCCGTTTATTGATGAATGAACATTCGCTCCCAGTTCACCCTCGGGAACTTTACCGATTAACTGTCCGGCATCCACTTTATCGCCTTTTTTTACAACAGGCAGTGCTGGTTTTCCAATATGTTGTTGAAGCGGAATTCTGACTTTTTTAACTGATATATTTTCCGGATTGAATGGCGCTTCAACATCATAATCCTGAAGCTTTAATTTCATTATTAATTGTGAAAGAGGAACTCTTCTGCCATCTTTAATCGGATGAACTTTCACCGGTTTCTGCTGAATGAATTTTACATCAGCTTCTCTCATCTCAATTTTTGCTTTATTACAGACTTCTTTGGGATAAAGATCTTCTGGGCAGGCATAGAGAGTGCAAAGTCCGCAGGAACAGCAAAGTTCTGCCATCTGATTCCATACGGCGGCACCTGTTTTTGTAAAACCAAGTGATCTCATA